>ERZ1370068.4844-contig-3898_pt1 | contig 138376 bp, 228 predicted proteins | sample MGYA00561227_ERZ1370068 | MGnify/ENA primary metagenome ERZ1370068 (study PRJEB38410, sample SAMEA6850437) | metagenome | study: Metagenomic assessment of the ecological functions of the soil: analysis of the soil microbiota associated with the...
GGGGCCTCGCCGGCCCCGACAGCGAGAATGGTCAGTCGCTCGGGGTTGGAAATGTTTCTTTGCCGCCGCCAAGATTTCCTCTTTCGTCAATGCGATCACGCGGGCACGCAATTGCTGGAGAAAATCCTTGGGAAGTCCATCATATTCCAGCTCCATCAACCGCCCCACGATCGCCGACGGACTGGCGAAGGAAAACACAAATGAGTTCACATAGGCCTCTTTGGCTTCTGCCAGCTCGCCGTCCGTCACCACCTCGATCCGCATCCGTTCCATATTCGCGATAAATCGCGCGATGACCTCTTGCGTCGATGGCACCTTCGTCTCGGCGCGCATGAGCCAGACGCCTTGATCGTGCACACCGGAATTCAAGCGGCTGCCGACCGAGTAGGCCAAACCCCGCTTGGTCCGCACGTCGTTGAACAGGCGGCTGCGAAAGGAACTGCCCCCAGAATGTCATTCGCGATCGCCAATGCCACATAGTCAGGATCCTGCTCTTTGATCGACAGATGCCCGATGCGAAGATGTGTCTGCGCGGTATCCTTGCTCACGAACCGTACAACAGGCTGCGCCGTCTGGCTCTGGGGCACGTCGGCAATTGTCAGCGCCGGCACCTCGCCTCTCTTCCAATCTCCGAATACTTCGCGCAGCAGGGCCAGCATCGCAGACTTGTCAAAATCACCCGTCACCCCCAACATGATGCCGTTTGGATGAATGGTCTTTCGGTAAAAAGCCACCAGATCATCTCTGGTGATGCGGGTGACGGACCTGATGCTGCTTTCGCGCGCCGACGGATGATCCGTTCCATACAGCAGCTTGACGAACTCGCGTCCGACGATCGAACCGGGGTTGTCCTGCCTGCGGCGAATCCCTTCGATAGCCTGCAGTTTGGCCAGTTCAACCCGCGCCGGCTCAAAGGCGGGTGTTCGAATAAGTCCTGCGAAAATCTGAACCCCCGCTTCACAGTCCTTGCTGAGCACATCGAGCGACGCCGAACCGGATTGCCGTCCGATCGAGATGCCGAGATCCCCGGCGAACTGTTCAAGCTCCTGGTCAACTTGCTCGGCCGACAGACCGCCCCCGCCGCCGGTCCGCATGATAGAACCGGTCAACGAAGCCAGGCCGATCTTTTCTGCCGGATCGAGCCAGCCGCCCGTTCGCATGGTCGCAGTCATACTGACCAAGGGCAACTCGTGGTCCTCCAGGAGATAGACGACCATCCCGTTCTCGAATACCACACGATCCGGTTCGGGCGGGGTGAACTCCACGGGCTTAAACGTCATCTGTCTGGGATCGCCCAGCGCAAGATCTCCGGCACAGGCGGTCAGTACTGGGATGACGGCTGCCACAAACGTCGAGCACAGCACGAGACTCCATCGCGTCACGTTTCGCGTCTCACGTTTCACGTCTCTCATCGTGCCACCTCGCGCTGCGGCGCCGTCGCGACATTTTTCTCTCCGGCCTTCTTCACCAATACCGCTACCGTTCGGTTCGACTTTGTGAAATAGGCAGCGGCCACGCGCTGAATATCCACCGGCGTTACAGCCGCAATCTTGTCCCGGGACTTGAGCGCGTAGCGCCAGTCTCCCGCCACCGTCTGATACAGCGCTAACTGAGACGCGAGACCTCCGTTAGATCGAAGCGCCCTGACCAAATCGGCATCGATATTATTCAGTACTTTCTCAAGCTCCTTGGCGGAGACCGGCTCCGTCTTGAGCCGTTCGATCTCGGCATAGATCGCCGCTTCGACTTCTGCCGTCGTATGGGGCGCAAGCGGCGTGGCATTCACCACGAATAGGTTCGGAGCGCGGACCCCGGATAGTTCGAATCGGAGCTGACCGAGGCGGCGATCCGTTTCTCACGGACGAGATTCGTATAGAGCCGAGAGGGTGAGCCCGTCGCTCAGCAGCGCGTCGATCACGTCGAAGACATAATCGTCGGGATGACCCAATGGCGGCTTGTGAAACCCGATGACCAGCGACGGTTCGGCATCGAACTCGACCTCCACACGGCGTTCCCCTCGTTGAGGCGGCTCAACGGTGACGATCGGAGGCTGCGGAGGCGAGGCCGGTATCGTGCCGAATGTCTGCTCGATCAGCGTCATCACGTCCTTCGGATTGATATCGCCCACGATCGCAATCGTGGCATTGCCGGGGCCGTAGTAGGTTTTGAAGAAGGCTTCGGTGTCGGCCGGTGTGAGCGACAGGATGTCCGACTCCCAGCCGATCGTCGGAATGCCGTACGGATGTGCGCGGAAGGCAGCCGAGGTGAAGGTTTCGAACAACAGCCCGCTGGGGCTGTCGTCATTTCGCAACCGCCGTTCCTCCATGACGACTCCGCGTTCTTTGTAAAACTCACGGAGGACCGGATGCGCCATGCGATCGGCTTCGAGCACAGCCCACAGCGGCAAACGATTTGCCGGGAGGCTGATCATATAGCGAGTCAGATCCTTCCCGGTCGCGGCATTGAGCCCGACCCCTCCGTGGCGTTGGTAGAGTAAGGCCATCTCATTGCCTGCTACGAACTGTCCCGCCTTGATCTTGTAGTTCTGTAAATCGTTTCTGCAGCGCCTCGATAGCTGCTCGATCCTCGGAGCTGGGGGTCTTTCCTGACTCTTCCGTGCGAGTTCTCGTTGCCGCTGTTCCAGCTCGGTCCCCACTCGAAACCATTCTTCGAGAATGGGGCGTTCTTTCTCGTAATTCTTCGTCCCAACCGTCCTCGTGCCCTTGAACGCCATATGTTCGTAGAGATGCGCCAAGCCTGTTTGTCCCGCCTGTTCGTTGACTCCCCCGACCCCGAAGGTCATGTTGAGAGAGACCACGGGCGTCTGATGCCGTTCGACCATGAGTACAGTCAACCCGTTCGCCAATTTGTGTTCCACTACACGATCCGCCAGCCCAGAGGAGGCCGCATGCGAGAGGTTCAGGTTCAGGCTGAGGCTCAGGGGATGATAAACAGACCTGCGGCGAAGACGCGGAGGCGGTTCGGATGACAAGGCTCTCTCTACTCAACCTCAACCTTGAGCTGTTTGTCATATGAATAGCTCCATGAGTTGTTCCGGTCGTTCGACAAACCAGTCCGGACGACAGGCCTCCATCTTGGCTCGATTCCCCATACCGTACCCGACCGCACAGACACGAATCCCGGCGTTATGCCCGCCGTTGATGTCGTTGGTGCTGTCCCCGACAAGCACAGTCTGTTCCTTCGACACATTCAATTGCTCCATGACATGCAGCAGCATGCCGGGCTCCGGCTTCAATCCGAACCCGTTGTCTCCGCCGACGATACATTGGAAATGATGCGCCCCCAGTCCTTTGAGAATGACATTCGTATACTCAATCGATTTGTTGGTTGCCACTGCCTTGCGCTTTCGCTCGAAATGCGATCAGCGCCTGTTCGACACCGGGATAGAACGTCGTACGATCGAGGCAATGAGCCAAGTACTGGCTCCTGAACACCCGCAACGCCTCGTCGAACGTGACCCGGCTGCCCTCGCCGATCGACAAGCGCAACAGTTGCTTCACCCCATCCCCCACGAACCCAAAGATTTCCTCGATGGGCCGCTGCGGGAGCCCCAACTCGGCCAACGTTAGGTTCACCGACGCGGCAATATCCCATTTGGACTCGATGAGCGTCCCGTCCAAATCGAAGATCAACAGCTCGACCGATATCTTGCCCATCATTATTTTGCCTTTCGCAACTCGTCTTGCAACACCCCGAGACGGTCTCGCTTCGCCGGATCGGTTTCTTTCAACAAGGCTTCGCGCACGAAATTCACCATCCGCTTCTGACCCACGTGAGGGGAAGCATCGGCTCGACAATCTTCCATCGATTGTTGACGGCTTTCACGCGAAACCGAACCTCTTCTGTCTCAACATCCTGAACGAAACCGGCGGTTTCCAGATACACCGAGCCTATCACCTGAAAGGTAACCGGAATCACAATTTCCAGCCTATCGATCACCTCCCATTGGCGATAATGCTCCGCCACGACAAAGCCTCGTGTCACGACGACATGCCCCCACGCCGGCTCTTCATTCCAACCTGTATAGGACGCAACCGTTTCGGTCGACATCGCATCGAGCCGCGCTCCCTTATAATCGAGCGTCACATATCGTTTCACCACATCTGCCGGAGAATGTTTGACGGATGCGGTCTGCGCAAGCCCGTCTCCGGCTGACAACACCAGGGCAAGCAACTGACACAGATATAAACACGAGCCGCCCCACAACGTTGGGTATCATCGTGTGCCCGTTTCTTCCAAATCCTTACTCCTCCCTGAGGGAACTGAGTGAGCCCCCTTGCTCGTGTCCGCCAATGGAACTCTCAGTCCGCTGGTGCTGTGCGGGCACAGGACACGCTCAGCATGCTTCAGTTCATCCGACTTTGTGTAACTTCATCAAATTGGTCTCTCCGGGCTGACCGATCCTGGTCCCAGACAGAATCACGATCCGCTGTCCCGTTGTCGCCAGTCCCTCGGTCTTTAAGCGGCGTTCCGCTTCATCGATCCGTTCATCGGTTTGAGCGATCTGCCGCATCGTATGAGGGATCACACCCCAATACAGCGCCATCCGCTTCCGTACGGATTCAAATGGAGTCAATGAAATAATTGACGCGTCAGGCCGCTGCTTCGACAGCAAGCGCGCAGTCGTACCCCGCTCGCTGAATGCCACGATGACGCTCGCCTCGATGGCTGAGGCTGCCGAAGCGGCCGAATGGCAAATGGCCTCCGGAAATGAGCCGTCCCCCTGTGGCGCATCGGACGAGCGCGGACGCCACGATCGAGTCCCTTCTTCTACGGCTCGAACGATTCGGTCCATGACGCGGACTGTTTCAACCGGGTGCTGTCCGATCGCCGTTTCTGCGGACAGCATGACGGCATCAGTCCCATCGAGCACGGCATTCGCCACATCCGACGCTTCGGCCCTTGTCGGACGCGTGTGGTGCGTCATGGACTCCAACATCTGAGTAGCGGTGATCACGAGGCGGCGGCGGCGGTTGGCTTCGGCGATAATGCGCTTCTGTAGGAGCGGGACCGCCTCCGGCCCCATCTCTACTCCCAGATCGCCCCGCGCCACCATCACTCCGTCCGCCTGATCAAGAATCGCGTCCAAGCACTCAACCGCTTCCGGCCTTTCGATCTTCGCAATAATCGGCACGTCGCCGCCCCAGTCGGCCACTAACTTCCTTGCGGCCACCACGTCATCGGGACCTCTGACAAACGAGAGGGCCACATAGTCCACCCCCTGCGCGATGCCGAACCGGAGATCGTCCCGATCTTTGTCTGTCAGGGTGGGGGCGCTGATGCGAGTATCCGGCAGGTTCATGCCCTTGTGCGAGGTGAGTCGTCCCCGGTCACGACTCCGCATTCGACGGCGCCGCCGATAATCCGATCAGCAATCAGCTCGATGAGCCCGTCGCCAATCAGGATGCGGGCGCCTGGCTGGACATCCCGCACCAGGTATTGGTAGGTCACCGGGATCTCACGCATGCCCGACGGAGCGATAGACTGTGCGCCGAGTTGACCGCCGGACCGGAGCAGAGTCGTCACAAGTCTCACAGTCTGGCCGGCAACCAAATCGAGCCCGCTCTGATCGACTTCTCCAACACGGATCCTCGGTCCTTGCAGGTCCTGGATGATCGCGACCGCCACGCGCCGACGATCCGCTGCTTCGCGAATGGCCTTGATCGCACGCGCATGCGATTCGTGGGTCCCATGAGAAAAGTTGAGTCGCGCCGCGTCCATGCCGCTTTCAATTAACTGATCCAGCAAGGTGGGCGAATCGCTGGCGGGACCAATGGTGCACACGATTTTGGCTTTACGCATAAACAATGCTGTCACTGGATCATTGGTCAATCGGAATGCGCGCCGCGCGAGACAGACAAGATCGGACGGGAACATGAGATTCCAACGTCATCCCGCATTTCGCGCGCGTCCCTGCTTTTCCCGTTCTTCTCGCGATGATGTCCGGGGATGCCATTCTAGCAAACGACCACCAAGCCCACAACGCAACCGCCGTTTCAGGCGCAGGCCGCCTCGGTTCATCCCATGATCGAGTCGCCCTGTGACGATGAGTAGAGATGGAATCAGGGCACGGCCTTCACGGTGAATCGCCACGCTCCATTCACCCCGCTACGGCAGCTCGCTTCCGTGCATTCGGGCGAAGATCTCCCAGTCGAACTGCTTCGGTGCCACAGCGTGGAGTGGGATCGCCTCGATGGTGCCCGGCCCGCGATAGGCCAACATGCACCCGACCACCCGCTCCGGCTCCTTGACAAGACGGCGAATCGCTTCATAGGCCAGATCTTGTCCGATGGTCTTGTCCTCGGGAGTCGGGGGCGCCCCCGTAACGTGTGCCCGAGGATCGTGGCTTTGGTCGCAGGGGCGAGGCGATATTCACCGGGGCGTGCCTGAAACTGTGGCCACGTGGTGAGTGTGCTGGCGACATACTCGACAAGACCGCGCACGCCGCCGTCCGGGTGATGGCGATGGGGCGTCTGTTCCGCCACCACAAACAGATGGCTTTTGTTCGGGACGCCCAAGGTGCGGGTGAGCGTGCCCAGGATGAAGTCGTCGATATACGCGTCGGGATCGGGATGCTCGTTGACCAAGAGGCCTTCAGCTCTGGCCTGATACGCGCAGGCGAGGGCGAGATGGCCGGACCCCGCCCCCATAATCTCGACGAAAAAGACGCTGCCCATGGCGGAACTGGTGGCTTTCAGCGACTCGATGGATTGATTCGCCAGAGACACGGCCGAATGAAAACCCAGGGAGGTCGTTCCCGACGAGATTATTGTCGATCGTGCCAGGAATCCCTACTGGCCTGGACCCCAAATCCTTCGTAGAGCGCCCGCGCGCCTCGAAGACTCCCGTCCCCACCAATCACCACCAAGGCTCCATCTTCCATATAGGGCCGAAGATGCCGCATGGTGGCCTGCTGCACCTGCTCGTCCTTGAAATCTTCGAATCGGCTGCTCCCAATCGGACTGCTCGCATGGCTGCCCATACCTCGGGTATCGTGCTCGGTCACCGCTTTGATCCAGTTGTTGGCCAGTCCTAAGAACCCGTGACGGACGAAGTGGACTTCCAGGCCAAACCGCTGTCCTGTCACGCGCAGTTCTTTCAACGCGGCGCCGGCACCGGCGAAATCGCCACCCGAGACCAATGCCACGATCCGCTTGATCTGTCGAGGCTTGAGCGTGACCCGGTCTCTGCGTTCGCGCTCGACCTTCACCCAGGTCTCCCGCGCCGCCCGTTCCCGCGCTGACAAACCCACAGCGGTGGAATAGCCGGATAAGAGTCCCTGTTCGTAGGTCAGCAGAGACAACGTTATCCTGTCCCTCCTTATATTCGCCAAACTCGGTGAAGGCTTCGCGAAAGGGACGAGGATCGAGATAAATCATCAGCGCCCGCAGCGTGGAGCTGTGGCTATACAGACACACGGCCTTCCCCTGGTGGGACTGACCCAACCGGCGGAAGCCATCGACGATATCCACATAGACATCGAAGAAGGAATGCCCACCCGGGTAGCTGTAGAGTGGATGTTTGATCAGGCGCTTGGCCGTCTGGCACGTCCACGCCGAATGCCTTTGCGGCCTCCTCGGCTTCCACCTTCTTCTCCAGACCTGTGACCCATCCGAAATCCTGGGAGTCTAACGCGGGATCGCAGGCGGGTGGGAGTGCCTCAGCATGGTGCGCCTGCGCCTGCATCAGCGCCGCGATCACCCGCTCATACAGTTGCCGCGTATTGGGGCTCTGGCTCACCAGATGGACGAAGGTGCGCGGATCGAGGTAGTTGTGAATGTGCAGGAAGTCCAATTGTTGCCCGACCACGCCCAGCATCCGGGCCAGGGCTGCACCGACTGCGTCGGCTTTGGGGACGCCTCGCTCAGGATCCAGCACGTTCGCGAGGCGGCGCCCGACTCGATAGGTGCCGCTCTCCACGCGTGAGATACCATGACGCATCGTGAACAGAAGCGTGCGACCGGTTAAATCGCGCGGCAAGAGCCAAAACCGATCCTCGCCCAAGTCCAGCACGATACGATCCTCGGCCAACTGCGGCGTCAGTTGCGCGCGCGGCACGATCGCCACCGGCCGACGATGCGTCGGCTTCTGCGCTGACCTGATTGGCACGCGGAAGAGTGGAGCCAACTCGCCTGCTGCGAGGAGCGCATTCCAGGCGGCAAAGAACACCAGTTCGTCGCCCCGGCAGCTCTTCGTCGATCACAGCGCGACGGGTAGCCCGATACTCATCCGCCCCAGGAAAGCCCCCTTGCGCACCCTGCACAAAGCGCCCTGATCTGCTCCATGGCGTCACGGGTTCGCTGTGGTCGATCGACTGAGGAACGTCGGGATGGGTGGGAGCGCAATTCCCTCACCGGCAGGTGCGACGTGCCAGCATCTCTCCATAGGCCAAGAGCCCTTCGACTGTCACAAACTCAAGTCCGGTCCACTGCGGATTCCAACCTGTACCTCGTTGGCTCGTCCCTGAGCCTAAGTGGGCATCGTACCTGCCCGCACGGTGGCCGGGAGATGCCTGATCTGGAGAACATCATCAACAGGATGAATACGTTGGATGCTACGCTGGCGAGATGAACGATAGCAACAATTTCCCCCTCTTGCGGGCTGTGGCTCATTTTGACACAGCAGGAGAACTTCGAAGGTCCCCACGTGTGGCACCACGGGAACACGCACTCCCGTAGGGATGCTCCTCTTGCGCCCGTTGATCCTCCAAGATCGTGCGTGCTAGGGTTCGTACCGTGCTGTCCTCGCCTCGTGATACGAACGCGAAACTATGGATCGAACTTGGAAGATTTATGGCATACTCGTCGTCTGAACCGACTGTACCGTCGGCCTCTGTCCCATCCGTTCAGTCCGCAGGGCCTACTATACCGGTAACCATTACCGAACGTTCATGCCATTGAATGAGATACCATGACCCCCAAACACGTACTCACATTGACGGCCAATCTCCAATCGACGAAGGCCCCCTGGACCTCATTACTTGTGGTCACAGGCGGGCAGCGCGCTGAATCGCTGGTGCGTCCACCGACTGAGTTGGCGTTGAGAGATCATCCAGGGCCGCCAAGTGTCGAGACCACCGACAAGCCTGCTTGACCGAATGTCGCTCGGGCCTTAGATTTTCCCGACTACTTCGGCCACAACTGGGACGCCTTGGAGGAATGTCTGATCGATCTGGAATGGCTGCCGGCCAAGGGCTATGTGCTGCTCATCACCGATGCGGGACGTGTGTTACCCGATGACGAAGAAGAGTATGAAACCTTTCTTGAGATCTTGCGTGATGCGGGAGAGGCCTGGGGAAACGGACAGGCGGGAATGGGCGCGCGACGAGCAACCCCCTTTCACGTCCTGTTCGCTGTATCGGAGCGAGAGAAAGCCAAGCGGGCTCACTGGGGGATGAACGAAATCAATGCAGAACCGACTCGGGAAGCCGGGAGTACCGCGTCGGACTTCCTCAAAACGGACTTAGCAGGATGCGCCTGTCCTACGGGCGCATCTTCTTGGTCATGTTCAGCAAGCCTGTCCAGCGGAAGAGTGAACGAATACAATCCGGTCGCGGCTCCAGAGCGTGACGGCGGTGTGAATCGATGCCTGCCAGCGGGCTTCGATATCGTGGCGATGCACGACACAAATCCCATGCGTTTCTCGCGCATCGTCGAGAGGCGCTTTCTCACCCACCAGCTCGGGTTTCCCTGCTTGTCGGCACCACGAACAGATGATCTTCATCGTTGATCTCTTAATCGCTGTCTAGACCGTCGAATATTACCTGCTTAATTAGGCAAGAGTCGAGCCGCACTCGATTGGTGGGACGAATCGGCATATTTGCAGGGGTTACGAGAAGTCCCTGCCTCACAACAACACAGTCTGTATCAAAAATGCTGTGAGGCGTATCTCTTCAGCCACATTTGCGCCACAGTCGCCTTATCGTACCGTATGAAATCTCCTCTTTCTTGACCGAGGCTCGATCCGCATGGTACTGTGCGCCCCCATTATGAAAACCACTCGTTCTGCCAAGCTATTTGCAGACGCGCAGCAGTTGATTCCCGGGGGCGTGAATAGTCCGGTGCGCGCCTTTCGCTCTGTCGGAGGCCAACCCCGGTTTATCAAACGCGCCAAAGGCGCCCGCCTCTACGACGTCGATGGAAACAGCTACCTCGACTATGTCCTCTCATGGGGCCCGATGATTTTAGGCCATGCGGCCCCAGCGGTCATCCGTGCGATCAAAAGGCCGCCGCAAACGGAACCAGTTACGGCGCGCCGACCGAGCTGGAAGTCACGCTCGCTCGCATGATCCGCGACGCCTTCCCATCGATGGAAAAGGTTCGACTCGTCAGCTCCGGCACCGAGGCGGTCATGAGCGCGATTCGTGTCGCGCGAGGCTTTACAAAGCGAGACAGTATTCTGAAATTTGAAGGATGCTATCACGGCCACAGTGATTATTTGCTGGCAAAGGCCGGTTCAGGGTTGGCCACGTTGGGAATTCCGGATTCGCTTGGAGTCCCGGCTGATTTTGCGAAGCACACCTTGACAGTCCCCTACAATAACATCCAAGCAGTTCAACAGATCGTCAAAGAACATCGGAACACGCTCGCCTGCATTATCCTGGAACCGATCGCAGCAAACATGGGCGTCGTGCCGCCTGCGCCTGACTTCCTTGCAGTACTCCGCCGGCTCACTCAAAGAGAACGACATCCTTCTGATTTTCGACGAGGTGATCTCCGGCTTTCGTGTGGCCTACGGCGGAGCCCAAACGCTCTACGGCATTACCCCGGATCTGACGGTGTTGGGGAAAATCATCGGCGGTGGATTGCCGGTCGGCGCCTACGGAGGGCGGAAAGAGATCATGGATCTGATCGCGCCGTTGGGGCCGGTCTATCAGGCGGGGACGTTGTCGGGAAATCCGTTAGCCGTATCCGCCGGCATTGAGACGCTCAAGCAGCTCAACGCCCGCGGGGTCTACAAGAAGCTGGAAGAGAAATCAGCAGCCCTGGCCAACGGAATTGGAGACGCCGCAAGAAAGCGGGCGTGCCGCTCACGCAAACCAGAGTCGGCTCGATACTTGGGGCCTTCTTTACGTCAGGCCCGGTGGTGGATTGGAATACTGCAAAGCTGTCGGACACGAAGCGATACGGGCAATTCTTTCACGCGATGCTGGAACAAGGGGTATACTTGGCCCCCTCTCAATTCGAAGCCGCCTTCCTCTCAACCGCTCATTCAATCCGCGATATCGACTACACGATCAAAGCCGCACATTCAGCATTCAAAGCACTTTGAGGAACTGATCGCGTAGGCTCTTTCCGCTGTATCACGCGAGATACTCTTCAGCCCCTTTCGATACAGCCCTTTTCTCACCAGGATGTTCAAAGTCGCTGTCCAGCAAGGCCGCAGCGGAGCGCAAGGCTGAGGCGTCCCGAGTTGAATATGTGGGAAGCTGCAGGATGTTCAATTCGAGTTAATTGCCAGGCCACAACGAGTGAGAGCCCGAAGCGTAGCCCTTATGGGAAGCTGTTCAAAACGGCCGGCCAGCAAGGCCGCAGCGAACGAGGCTGAGGCGTACTCTGAGTACGTTGAAGCCTTGAGCGATGCGAGAACGCCGCTGGCGGTCGTTTTCAACAGCTTCCTACTCGTCGTCCTCGTCTTCCGCGTCCAGCACCTCCTGCCGCTTCTGCTCTTCCATGGCGTTATGCAGGAGCATTCGGACAAACATCGAATAGAGCGAGCCTTTTTCCAGCGTCCCGCCTGGGGGAATGGCGATCTTGCCTTCCTTGATCATGCGATCCATCCAGACCTTTTGATCGGGTGCGATCAAGATCGGAATCTCGATCAACCCCACACGTCCCATCATATCCATAAAAGCCTCCATGAATTGTGTGCGAGACGAGCAAGCCGTGCGCGACAGGCGCGACACGAAGTTTCAGAAACTTCGAGCCTGAACCTCCCTCCATCTCACCCGTCCAGCTTTTCGCGCAAGTCGCGCGAGTCTCGCGCGAGGAATTCGATACGCGTTATAACAGCACGCGGCTTTTTGCATTGTCAATCGGACCGCTCTGGCACGAGAGTGTGCGTTCCCGCGAGATATCATGGCACAAGGGCGAATCACGTTCGTAGCACTCATCAGCCGTCGGCGTCATCCTGACCTGCTCCCCATCAGGTCCCGGCACAACAATCGACCGCCCCACCCTCATCATTGTCTACAAGGCCTTTGGCTCTTGGGACAACCGAGTCCGAACTTCGCCCGTCTTGTGACCTCTGCCGGAAACCTGAACCACGAGCCGGAAACACCCTCAATCCCCACCGACTTCACCGTGAGAAGGGACTCCATCCTCACAAAAAGCCCAAAGGGATGCGCCGATCCAGTCGCCGAAGTGTCCGATCGCTACTCCGTCGGCAAGCCTTCGCACCACTCGGTGGCATCGAGCGCACGGTCGATAGCCGGCAAGTCCACGTGGTCGATGGTGACACATTTCGATATGGGACCGAACGCGTCAGACTCCGAGGCATCGACACGCCGGAACTGGACGAGCCGAACGGACAGGCGGCCAGACTGCGGCTAGAAGAGTTGCTTCACAGTGGACAGGTCCGCATCGTCCCGCATGGACGAGACGTCTACGACCGCCTCGTGGCCGATGTCTTCGTCGACGGTCGCAATGTAACGGACATGCTGACTCAGGAAGGCTATGCAAAGCCCCGGTCCTAATCGTCCCGACCACGGGAAGAAACCACTTGGGCTTGCGTTCCAATCCTTGCAGAATATCGTACAGGTCTTATCCGGCATCCGAAGACAATTGATACATTCTACGGAACCAGATCATGCATAGTTCGACGCGATTCCGAGAGATGGTCGAGTAAGAAAGGACAGATTCTCTGCTGATTTGACATTGGTTCGGTTACCGTATCATACTTGCCCGCCGCGTCTTGGATAAGGCGGCGCGGTCTACTACAAGGAGGAAAACATATGAAGACTGCAAACCCCACATTCGGTGCATTCAACCAGGGACAAGTTCCCACCATCGCATGCTTTAACAAGGCGACGGTTGCCCTCGGCGTCGACTTCGATGCCTTGATTGCGGCCATGCAGGCATACGTGAATCAATACGTAGCACCTGTTTGGGGCACGCCTGCGAAGCTAGTCAAAACAACACATTTCGTGAAAGACGCCTGGGCAATCGTGTTCCTCGACAATGCCGATCAGCCCGGCGCCCTCGCGTATCACGATCTCACGCCCGGTGGATTGCCGCTGTCCAAAGTCTTTGTCAAGACAACCCTGGCGGATGGTGAGCTGGTGAGCGTGTCGGCGTCGCACGAACTCGTCGAGATGCTGGTCGACCCAGCCATCAACATGATGACCACAGGCCCCGACGCGAAAACCATGTATGCGTACGAGAGCGCAGATCCGGTCGAGGCACTCAACTTCGACGTCAAGGGCATTGCGATGAGCGATTTTGTGTACCCCGCCTACTTCGAAGTCTTTCGCAAAACCGGGTCAGCGCAGTTCGATCACCTCAACAAGGTCAAGAAACCATTTCAGATCCTCTCCGGTGGTTATCAGATCATTTTTAAAAGTGGGAAGTGGACACAAGTCTTCGGCTCAGCTTCGAAGCAGAAGAGCTTTGCCCGCGAAGATCGCCGCGGCCACCGAAGCAAGACGCGTGGGAAGAAACTGAAACTTAGTTCGAACAAGGAGGTTGCCCGGGCGGAGCGCAGAGGCTGAAATTCTATTTGACGTGTAGCGACCTGAACAAGCCGTACGTCGGCAAACACTTTCACTCGCCGGTCGGAGGCCGTGATGAATAAAACATGACCCACCAGAACGCGCTGTATTCAACGATCTCTAACGTGGGAAGGGGCACGCGACCAACGAAAATGATTTGCTCGGCCCCTCAAGGTGTTTTTCTGCAACCTCGTTAGACGGCTGGCGACAAGTATTTCTTCAGTTGGCCTTTAAGAAGCTTCGCCTCTTCGCGCTCGTCCCCTCTTGCGGCGTCCTGTGAATTACCGTAGGCTCACACTATGCCTTGCGGCTACACAATCGACCTGGCACGGTCCTTAGTCCTATCCCGCGGATGGGACCTAGTGACAGATCGCGAGCTTCTGGCGCACGTACGTGCTCTGACCGCCGACCCACGCTTCGCGCGAGACTTTCGCCAACTCGCCGACCTGCGTGATGTAGCGGACGTCCAGATCACTGCCTCCTGTATCAGAGAGATGGTCAGACTGAACCCCTTCGGGGCAGGTGCTCGGCGCGCCGTGGTTGTCACTAACGACGTAGTCTTCGGCATGGCACGCATGTACCAAATTTTGTCGGATGAATCGCCCGATGAGCTGCAGATTTTCCGGAAAGTGGATGACGCTCTTCAGTGGCTTTGGATTGCCGACGCGAAAGCCGAATTACTTTCGGTCCTCTCTCAAACGCCTCCGATTTCTGGGCTGGACTAGTATCTTCCCGCGACCGTTCCATCCCATCTCTGGAGCTGCAGCCCACTTCCTTGTGGCGCCAGTCGCGTTAATAGCGCATTGAAGCGAACCGTCACACCTTCTGGCACTTCTTTACCACACACCTGATGACTGACGTCTATAACATCTGGACAATTCAGGCACACAGATGGGATCATCGCAGGACTTTGCACCATACTATCGCTGCGGCAGAATCTTCTGCCCGAGCCCTGTTAAGAAATCCGTCCGGCGGCCTCGTGATAAACAATCGACTGCTGATCGTTGCCACAAGCTGCGAGGGGCTGATTTGCGCATCCATACACGCGAGTTGCCCTGCTGCTCCGCATCGCACTGGTCGAATCGTTCGTAGTAGCATTCAATCCCTTTAGATTGGTAGATTGAGGGACATGACAACGCCGCCGAACATGCACTGCAGCGAACCAAGCCATTGTGCAGCGGCAATCCGAGCCTCTCGCGGGCCCGGGCGCTGCGCGTGAATCGGTAGCCGCCATGCCCCACGAGGCCACACTCATCTATAGTACGGCGCTGCTGCGCCAGGCAGTATTCGCATTTTGGCGGCGCTCCGTAGGTGTCGGCTTTTTTGTTGCGCTTCTCGTCGCCGGGATCGGTCTCGTCGTACTCGTCGTACTAGGCCAGGCTTCTTGGGTCATCGGTGCGCTTGCAACCGTGCTGGCGGTGGGTATCGGGTTCGCCGCGGCTGTCTATGTTGTTCACTACCGCAACTCGCTGCGCAAATTCCGCCAGATGGACACGCCTCGATCCACGTTCCGCGCCGATGAGTCCTCGTTCACCATGAGTTCGGACATCGGCACGACGACGCTTCAGTGGTCCACTGTCAAAGAGTTGTGGCAATTCCAGAGCGTATGGCTGTTGTTGTATTCCAAGTCACAGTTCACCACGTTACCGATCGAGTGCTTGTCGCCGGAAACGCAGGCGTATATTGTGCAACGTGTGCGTGAATCAGGCGGCAAAGTTGATGGCTAACCCTTCCGGCGATTCGTGAGACGTGAATCGTTAAACGATTCGGAGAAAGATCATTCGGCAATCTTACGCTTTCACCTTGCACGTCTTACGTTTCATGGTTCCTAGGACGGTGGCTTGTTATACGGAACCAGATAATACATAGTTAGGCCTCACGAGACGCTTCGGAGCACTCGAATGACATCGCAATCCGAGACACCTTTGAAAAAAAAGGCAAGATTCCTTGGTATGTCTTCTTTTGGATCAGTACTCTATACCGCTCTTGGCGGTTGGCTGTTCGCAGAATCGTCTCTTCTGGCATTGGTTTGCATCATCAGTGCGCCGGTGGGGTTTTCTTTGCTTGGAGAGCTTGGAAACAAGACAGACAAGATGCCTCGTAACCATGTGCTGCAGCGAATGCGACCAATGCGCTATGGATGCCATCCACGCTCTTCATGGGCCGGGTTGCTGAGCTTGGGTCGGTCGACGCATGCTCGTTGGTGACACATGCCGGACCTTCCCGATGAACTGATCCGAGCGAATACCATCCTTGGCGAGTACGTTGCAATTCATGATGCGATCTTTAAGTTTTCGTGGCGCAAGGCACTCCCAATTCCGGGGCTCTTCAAGACCACTGACTTTGGATCTCACTTTAGAGACCTCGATCGTTTGGCCTCCAAACTGGCTGCTATTTCGGCAAGATTACAGGCGGAGTCAGGGTCGTTGGAGGGTTCCCACCAGTATACAGCGGCGCTGTTAGAGACTATTCAAGCGCTACGGGAGATCTGCCGGAGGTTTTACGAGCAGAGGGAGGGCAATTTCAACAAGTATCCGATGGCAGAATATAACGCCAACCTCAAGATCTACGAAGGCCTTGTGAATAAATGCCAAGAACTTGGGGTGGCGCTCAACCAACGCATACGCAGTGAACAGGCTCAACCAGAGAGTTGAATGGAATAGGCCAGGGCATTGCCGATGGGCACCCTCCGCACCTTGGAGAACGGTCAACCCAGGTACGTTATTCTGATGCTGGCAATGGAGAAGACCAGGAGGGAAGAGAATACTTGCAGTTGGGTTACGACTTCTTATTCCTGTCCTTCCTGTCTTTAGCCATCGGGTTTGGCATGAAAAACCACCAGCCGAGTACGAATATGCCGATCGTCCAGACGGCCATAATGACCCAGCTCCAGAACCCTGCCATTTCCATTTCATGACTCCTTATTAAAGGTGACTATTTTAATACGGCTACCATCGCCTTGTCGAGTCGCTTCACTTTCCCATTTCCATCCGTTGCTGCCAACCTGGCCGACCCTTCAACGACCACACGCCGGCTTTCCCGCTCTCGTATCACGTGCGAAAACGTGAAGGACGCTGCCGTCACATCAGAGATGACCGTTTCGACAATCAGATGGTCGCCATAGCGGGCTGGAGATCGGTAATCTACTTCTGCGTGCACCACGACAAACATCGTGCCTTCTTTCATGAGCCCGGCCACCGACAACCCGCGTTCTTCCAGATACTGTGTCCGCGCCCGCTCGAAATACTTGAGATAATTTCCGTAGTACACCATCCCGCCGCAATCGGTGTCTTCGTAGTAGATGCGAATATCCATATTTTCTACTCGCGAGGCAGCGGGACGGGCGCGACTCGCCTGAAGATTCCCTGTCGCGTCTTTCTCGCTAGACATTCAGCACCGGAAACTTTGGTAATGACATTTCGCTGACGCCTGATAGCTTGAGAACAACATCGTACAGCTGTTGCACCCGCTCGGCTTTCACCTGCTCAAAGCCGTGGCCGAGGATGGCATGGTTGGCGGCGTCGAGTAGGGGTTTCATTGTCGGCCACTCGCGCAAAAAGGCTTGACCCATCTGGTCGCCCAACCCTGCCAACGCTCGAAACTGCGCCTGCACGCGGTAATTTGTACTTGCCGTCGAGATCTTCCAGCCAACAAGCTCGACAGGTTTCTCGTAGCGCCTGCGGCAATTGCTCCAGCTGCACATCCCAGGTTTTGATCGAGTATTGCTTGAACAACTGTCGCTGGGCGAAGGCTTCGAGCGCACGCACGAGCGAGACCATCGCTGCTTCCGGATCGTGCAGGCCATGCAGTCGCCGACCGGCATGGGCCAGCAGGTCGAGGCCCTGCATGTCTTTCACGGGAGCAGGATCGAGGACGAGCTTTTCAAGAATCCCGCGTTCGCTTTGATGGGTGGTAACAGCGACGTGAGTCCTGGTGGTCCACCCCACAAAGACGCCATCTCGAACGCCTTCAGGCAGTCTTCAGCTTCTCCCGAGGCTTGACGATAGTGAAATCGCTCCCACAGACCGTAGCCATCGGCCAGGTCTGCAAAGGCACGGTAGAGCGGTTTCTGCCCGCCGCTCACCCGTGCTTCGACCTCGCGGAACAGCTTCGCCGCTGCCGCAAACAATCTTCGGTTGAATAGTTCACAGCCCTCGCGACGCGAGACGGACGCCTCCTCATCCCAGAGATTCCCCTGCGTCCAAATGAACGGCTGCCCGGCAATATCGATTCTGTCCCCCTCCTGTCCTTCTCGTGCCGGCACGAGTGACACGATCCGCGAACTCATCGGCATAGTGACTACTGTCAGTGCACCCAGCATGGCTGCCGTGGCCCCTGTCACATCGACGACGAGTTCGCCTGGCTGCACATCCCACGTGCGCAACATCTCCGGAAGTGTTCGGGCAAGCATCTGATAACAGCCGACAAATTCACAGGTCTCTGCTATGACCACCCAATCCCACCGCCTAGGCATGTGCTCGATCTTCGGCTGGACCTCGGATTCTACGAGCGCTTTCGCCCCTTCAGGCAACACGAAGCAGAGCGAATCCGGCTGCAGACGATTGATCGAATAGGCCGCCGCCGCCGCATGGTTGGTGAGCGCGATGACTAAGGCTTTGACTGGTTGGTCTTGCGCCATTTCGCGCGGACTATAGCATCGGCCCGCTGAGCGATCAATTCATGGTCAAGCAACATGTGTTCTGCTTGACGGTCTAGGAAAGGCGCTTAGACTTTCATGACGATCTCCCGCTCCTCGCAGGTCTTTCGAACCGAAGAAGAGGCCCCTCGATGATCTGGTGGTATTGGATGCTCCTCGGTATTGTGCTGCTCGGTATCGAAATGGTGACGCCGGGGGATTCTATATTCTCTTCTTCGGACTGGCGGCTCTGATCATCGGGAGTCTGACCGGCCTAGGGTTCGCTCAAGCGAGAATGGCTCCAGTGGCTCTTGTTTTCAGGGCTCTCGATCCTCTCACTCCTGGTCTTTCGCGGGCCGTTGTTGGCCTGGATCAAAACCAAGAACAAGGACATGCCGACTGTAGACTCGATGGTGGGCGAAAGCGCAATCCTGCTTGAAGACCTGGCGCCAGGCGGCACCGGCAAGGCGGAACTGCATGGCACCACATGGACCGTTCATAATGCCGGGCAGGCCCTCGTGAAAAAGAATCAACGGTGCAAGGTCGAACGGGTCGAGGGGCTCGCCTTATGGATTGCAGCCGAATGAGTGAGGAGCGCCCGGAGGGCGAACGACGATGGAGGAGGTAACGATGAGCGGCGGACTATTTGTCGTGCTGTTGTTGGCTGTGCTGGTGCTGATTATCATCGCCAAGACCGCCGTGGTGGTCCCGCAGCAAAGTGCCTATGTGGTCGAGCGACTTGGCAAATATGCCGCCACGCTGGATGCGGGATTTCACATTCTCCTCCCCTTCATCGACCGCATTCGCTACAAACATTCGCTCAAGGAAACGGCCATCGATATTCCCGAGCAGGTCTGTATCACGCGCGATAACGTGCAGGTGTCAGTGGACGGCATCTTGTACCTCAAGGTCTTGAACCCACAGCGCGCGTCGTATGGCATCAGCGACTATAATTTCGCTCTGATCCAGCTTGGCGCAGACCACGCTGCGGAGCGAGATCGGCAAGATCGAACTGGACCGGACGTTCGAGGAGCGGACCAACATCAATATCCAGGTGGTGAACGAACTCGACAAGGCCTCGGATCCCTGGGGCGTCAAAGTCCTCCGGTACGAGATCAAGAACATCACTCCGCCGCAAGGGCGTGCTGGACGCGATGGAAAAGCAGATGCGCGCGGAGCGGGAAAAGCGCGCGGTGATTCTGCACGTCGGAAGGCGAGCGCGACGCGGCGATCAACCAGGCCGAGGGCGAAAAGCAGCAAGTCATCAAAGCCTCCGAGGCGAAGAAGCAGCAGCAGATCAACGAGGCAGATGGAGCGGCTGCAGCCATCCTCGCCATCGCCCAAGCCACCGCCGAAGGCTGCGCAAGGTCGCAGAAACCATTCGAGTGCCGGGAGGCCAGGAAGCCGTTCAGCTTCGCGTGGCGGAACAGTACATCACGAAGTTTGGAGAGTTGGCGAAAACGACCAATACGCTCATCCTGCCGGCATCGGTCTCCGATGTTGGTTCCATGATCGCCGTGGCGATGAACGCCATGCGGCAGATAGGTCCCATCACCACGACGAAATCCTAGCCCGCATTATTCACGAAGACTTCTCACTACAACCGTCGATACGAAAATCAGAACTCATTGCGGTATTCTTTCTTCGCGCCAAAGATCATTCATAGGGCGCTCGACCTCGCAAGCGCGGTGACGGCGCACTTGGACGCGGACGGGCTCGCCGCTCAGTCGATCAACATACTGTTTCAAGTATGCTTCCCTCCTTCGCGGCTCCGCGCGCCCGTCTCGCGTGGCGTCTCGGCGGTTTCGTCACGAACTCTCGTGAATATTGCGGGCTAACCGGCCTGCAAATCACGTTTGACAGGTGACCGCAGGTTGCCTAAAATCGCTTCCTATGAAAGAACATGTCCTCAGCGCGTTTGGCGAAAGCGCGACCGTCAAGCAACAGTTCGCGCACGAGCACGCCGATCGCATCGTGCAGGTCGCAAAACTGATCGCCACGGCCTTTCGCGATGGGCACAAAGTCCTGCTCTTCGGTAACGGAGGCAGTGCCACGGATGCGGCTCACCTGGCCGCCGAGTTCGTCGGCCGGTATAAACGAGAGCGTGCCCCCTCCCGGCCATCGCCCTGGCGACCGACATCGCCGCCATTACCTGTATCGCCAACGACTACGGCTTCGAAGAACTCTTTGCCCGCCAGATTCGTGCCCATGGCCAGAAAGGCGATGTCGCCATTGCCATCAGCACCAGCGGCAATTCACCCAACGTGTTGAAGGGTGTGGAGGCTGCACGGGCTTGCGGGCTCACCACCATTGGCTGGACCGGAGGAACCGGCGGGAAACTGGCTGGTCTTGTGGAATTTCCATTCGTCGTGCCCTCAACGGTCACAGCCCGCATTCAAGAAAGCCACATCACGCTCGGCCACGTGCTGTGTGAACTCATCGAGGAACAGCTCCTTGGCAAAGCCTCCTGACCGGCAGCGGCCCCTATCACGACCCCGAAACTGGTCCCGCCGATCAACGTGACGGATCTCACGACCTATCCGCTCAAGAAACGGTACAGCAAGGTCCGCGTCTCCGACTCTGCTCGCCCCTGGCGCCGTGGGGGCAGCTTCAGCCAATTTTATCGCTCGCTGCCGGATATCCTGGCCGTGAAAACGTTGCGCGCGGTCGCCACAGCCATCGCGAAGGCCCATCGCAAAGGCCGTCCGATCATCGTGGGACTTGGCGCCCATGTGATCAAAGTCGGATTGAGTCCGATTCTCGTGGACCTCATGCAGCAAGGGGTCGTGTCGGCCGTGGCCATGAACGGCGCCGGGATCATTCACGATTTCGAATTAGCGCTCATGGGACACACGTCAGAGGAAGTCGACGCGGAGATTGACGAGGGGCGCTTCGGGATGGCGGAAGAAACCGGTCGTATGCTGAACGAGGCAATCGTCCGCGGAGCCCACGATCGCGAGGGGCTCGGCGAATCCGTCGGTCACTATATCAACCGACGCCAGGGGCAGTTTCCCCATCGAGACACGAGCATTCTGGCAACTGGAGCACGGCTCGGTATTCCGGTGACCGTGCATGTCGCCATCGGCACCGACATCATCCACATGCATCCGGCGGCGGACGGCGCTGCCATTGGCGCGACCTCGCTGCTGGACTTTCGGCGGCTCGCGACCGTCGTGTCAGGGATGGAAGGGGCGTGTATCTCAATCTCGGCTCTGCCGTCATTTTGCCGGAAGTCTTCCTCAAAGTGGTGTCCCTCGGGCGCAATCTTGGTCATGATCTGACCAACATCACGACCGTGGACATGGATTTCCTCGCTCACTACCGGCCGCTTACCAACGTGGTGCGTCGGCCGACCCAGAAGGGCGGGAAAGGCTACTCCTGATCGGCCACCACGAAATCATGGTGCCGTTGCTGGCCGCAGCGGTGCACGAAGAATTAGGGTGACCCCCTTCGCATGGCTCCACGCCAGACCCCTCCAACGACCTCGCAGCAACTGACCCGGATGTGGAGCGAACTGAACGGACGCTACTTCGCAGGCCTGCTGCCCCCAATTGATCTGGTCTGGAGTCGGCGGCTGACTTCCTCAGTCGGCCTGTTCGTGAGTCGCCGAGGACCGCGGCCCCGACTGGCTCGGGATGGTCATCGCCCGCCGACTACACGTGAAATCCGCCTGTCCCTTCCCCTGCTCCAACAGGTCGTCCAACGGAGCGCGTATGGCGGAACAAGAGATCGTGAGCACGCTGGCGCACGAAATGATTCATCAATGGCAATACGACATCCTGAAGCGGCGACCGAATCATGGACTGGATTTTCTCCGCAAGATGACCGAGATGAATCGGGACGGCGCCCTGGCTATCACCGTCTACCATTCGTTACAGAAGGAAGTCCTCGCCCTCACGCAATTTGCCTGGCGTTGTCGGCAATGCGGCCGAGTGTACCGACGCCAGCGACGGACGATTCAACCGCGTCGGCACCATTGTGGCATCTGCCGGGGATCATTACAGGAACTAGCCGTGGACGATCGATCAGCCGGGTTCACGACTGATTCCGCAACGTGCTTCACACACGACAATGACGCTGCTCTCGTCTCGACGCCCCTTGCGGCAAGCGTCAATTGTCCTTTATCTTCTTGACGAGTGACCTTGACCTGGGAGCAATGTCGATGCGTTGGTCGCGCCAGATCCTCTTCGGGGACGTCGACGCCATGTTCGCCTCAGCGGCCGTCCTGGCAGACCCAAGTCTTGCAGGCAAACCTGTGGGCGTCGGTGGATCATCCCCGCGAGGAATCATCGCGGCAGCGAGTTACGCGGCTCGTGCATTCGGCGTCCATTCCGCCATGCCGACAGGCGAAGCCAAACGTCTCTGCCCGCATCTCATTCTCGTTCCCCGGACAGACCGCTCTATCGCCGCCTGCATGAACAGATGCAGGCGGTCACCGATCAATTATTCCCCCTCACCGAATGGAGCAGCATCGACGAGTTTTATGCCGACACGACACAGCTCCAGACCCGCTATCCCGATCCCCGCTCACTTGGACAACTCGTGAAGGATGCGCTGTGCGAGGCCACGGGATTGCGCTGCACCATCGCCGTCGCGACCGGCAAGACCGTCGCCAAAATTGCCGCGGATAGTCATAAGCCGGATGGACTGGTGACGGTCCCACCAGGCACAGAAGAAGCATTCCTAGCGCTGCGGCCTCTGCGCGCACTGCCGGGGATCGGTCCCAAGACCGCGGCGCGCCTGGCGCCGCTCGGACTCAAGACGATCGGCGAGCTGTTGGACCCACGCTGGGATCAACCCTTGCGTCATGTCTTCGGCACGCGACTCCACTGGGTTCGAGAGCTGGCGCGGGGGATCGACCACGAACCGGTGGTGGCCGATCGGGAATCTAAAAGCCTCAGTCACGAGACCACGTTCGACCAGGATACACATGATCGTCCATTTCTTGAGCGGACCCTGCGCGGATTCCTCCGCGACTTGGCGCGGGATCTCCGGCAGGAAGGATTGGCCGCCGGATCCTGCACGGTGAAGCTGAAGAACGCCCGTTTCGCCATCACGACCAAGCAGCGTCGCTTTCCGCACCCATTGAACTACGATCCCGACATGTGGCCGACCGTTCGACAAGCGCTTCAGGAACTGATTCAGCCCGTCACTGAGTACCGATTGGCCGGGCTCGCGCTCTCCTCCTTGACGCCCGCACCGGCCGGGCTGTTCGACCAACGCCGGACGAAAGCGATCGAGACGATGGACGCGCTGATTGCCAAGCACGGGTCGTCGGTGATCGGGTTAGGCGGCGTGAGCCACGACGACAACGAGTGATGTACTGTCTCTTTCCATCCAGGCTCGCAGCCGGTATGATGGGACCATGCCCTCGAAGGTCATGACCAAGGAGCAACTCACTCCGCTCTTGCAACAAGCCCGCGCACAGAAGAAACGGATCGTCTTTACCAACGGCTGTTTCGATCTCATGCACGTGGGCCATACGCGCTACCTCCAGGCTGCGAAAGACCTGGGTGACCTGCTTGTCGTCGCCGTCAACAGCGATGCGTCCGTCAGGAGTTTGAACAAGGCGCCGGATCGGCCGATCGTCTCGGAGGGTCAGCGGGCTGGAAGTGCGTCGCCGCGCTCGCCTGTGTCGATTATGTGATCCTGTTCAACGAACCGGACCCCCAAAGCGTGATCGCTGCCTTGCAACCGGATGTCCTTGTCAAAGGCGGAGATTGGGCGGTAGAACGCATCGTCGGCCGCGAGATCGTTGAAGCGCGCGGCGGAGTCGTCCGTACCATTCCCTTGGTTCCCGGCGTCTCCACTACGTCGCTAATCGAACGCATTCGCTCAACCACAACATAAGTAGTCGCAGTGTCCGATACTACCCACACCTATACAGCCTCCCAATGGTTCGTTCCTGTTGCCGCGGCGCTAGGAAGCGGAACAGGTCGTCCTTCAGTCACCGGCCTGCATGGCTCCACTGCCGGACTTGCCCTCACTACGCTCCTGCATCCCCAGTTGGGGAAACTGGGAAATCGGTCGTGGCTGATCGTGACCAGGTCGGATGAGACGGCTGAACGCCTCTTTGATGACTTGCACTTTTTCATGATCTCATCGGCCTTCCGACGGCTCCCCTCACCCTGTTCCCGAGATGGGAAACGTTGCCCTACGAGGGCAGCGCGCCTCATGTCGGTCTGATCGCCCGTCGGATGAACGCCTTGCATCACATCCGAACCGCACCACAGACCTGTCTGGTCACCTCCATCGCGGCCCTGATGCAGCGACTGCTGCCCGTCACGACCTTCACCCACACCATCCTGCATTTCAGGCTACGCGGCACGATCGAGCGAGAGGCCCTCACGGGAGGGCTCTTACGTCTCGGGTACCGCCGAGTCTCGGTGGTGGAAATCCCAGGCGAGTTCAGTATTCGAGGCGGCATTGTGGATATTTTTTCGACAGCGTATGCCGAGCCACTCCGGGTCGAATTTCTGGGCGAAACGATCGATTCGCTCCGCCTCTTCGATCCCGCTACGCAGAAATCCACCGCAAAATTAGATCGAGCCGTTGTCCTTCCCGCGCGCGAATACCTGCGTGCGGAAACTTCGCCGGACGCCTTCGCTCCCATTCCGGAGGACGCCGAGTGGCGCGCGCCGGATCTCTATTCCGACATGGAAACCCTCTTCAACTATTTTACTGAACAGCCTGTCTTGGTCCTGGATCAGCCGGCTGCATTGACAGAGAGCTGCGCAGACCTCTGGAACAAGATCGACGACGGCTATCTCCGCCATGCCGATCGAGAAACACTCGAACCTTACCCGTCACCGGAACGGTTGTTTCTCTCCTGGTCGGAACTCATCGATCGCACGAACGGCTGGCCCACGCTCGCGCTCGAGCCTCTCATCGCAAGTGATGCATCCTGGAATCCAGCACAGGCCTTTCCCGCTCAGGCACCGGCCAGCGCTGGGCTCGGGGCTCGTGGGATGCCCTTCAGCCAAACCCTGGCTATTATGGATCGTCTCCGAGAGGAATGCCGCGTGGTGCTCGTCGCACGAAGTCGTGGCCAAGTGGATCGCTTGTTGGCGCTTTTGCGCGAACACGATGTGCCGGCGACGGAATGGACCGCTGGGACCTGGACCGCTTTCGAGCAAAACCAAACCACCGTTTTACCTCTTGCACGGTGATCTGTCCGCGGGGTTCCTCGCCCCGGACTTGCGCCTGGCCGTTCTGACGGAAGAAGAACTGTTTGCCAAAGGTGCGCGCCACAAACCGCAAGCCAAGAGTAAAGCCGCGACATTCCTCTCCTCGTTGGAAGATCTCAACGTGGGCGACTATGTCGTCCATGTCCAACATGGCATCGCCAAATATCAAGGCCTCAAACGCCTCTCGGTGCAGGGCTTTGACAGCGACTATTTGATTCTGGAGTTCGCCGGCGGCGACAACGCTGTACGTCCCGCTGGAGAAGCTCAACCATGTGCAGCGGTATAGCGGGGCGGAGGGCCATACCCCGCGTCTGGAACGGTTGGGCGGCGCCAATTGGGCCAAAACGACCGCGCGCGTGAAGCAAGACATCGAGGAGATGGCCCACGAGCTGGTCGACCTCTATGCCAACCGCGAACTCGTGACACGCCACGCCTATGGGTTCGACAGCACGATGTATCACGAGTTCGAGGCCGCATTCGAGTATGAAGAAACGGACGATCAACTTAAAGCGATCGAAGACATTACCCACGACATGGAGTCCAGCAAACCGATGGACCGATTGGTCTGCGGCGACGTGGGGTACGGGAAAACGGAAGTGGCCATGCGGGCGACCTTCAAGGCGGTGGAAGCCAATCGTCAGGTAGCGGTGCTCGTCCCCACAACCCTGTTGGCCCACCAACATTACGACAACTTCTCAGAACGGTTCGCGCCGTTTCCGGCTCGCGTGGCCTTGCTTTCCCGATTCCAATCGCCGAAGGAGGCCAAAGCTATCCTCAAAGACATCGCAGCCGGCGCCATCGACGTGGTGATCGGAACGCACCGGCTGATCCAGAAGGATGTGGTGTTCCGCGATCTGGGGCTCGTCATTATCGACGAAGAACAGTGGTTCGGCGTCAAACACAAGGAACGATTGAAGCAACTCCGCACCCAGGTCGACGTCTTGACGCTCACGGCCACCCCCATCCCCCGCACCTTACAGATGGCCATGGCGAGCGTGCGCGATCTCTCGATCATCGAAACACCTCCGGCCGGCCGCTTGTCCATTCGCACGCAGGTCGTCCGATCGAGCGACACACTCATCCGAGAAGCGATGTTGCGCGAACTGGGGCGGAGCGGGCAGGTCTATTTCGTCCATAATCGGGTCGAAACGATGGAGAAGACAGGAGCCTGGCTCCAACAATTGGTGCCAGACGCGCGCATCGTGATGGCCCATGGGCAGATGAACGCCAAACCGCTCGAAGCCGTGATGCTGAAATTCTTCCGTCGAGAAGCGGATGTGTTGATCGCCTCCGCCATTATCCAATCGGGCATCGACGTGCCCCACGCCAACACGATCTTCGTGAATCGCGCCGACATGTTCGGCCTTGCGCAGTTGTACCAATTGCGCGGGCGAGTCGGGACGAAGCGGCGACCAAGCCTACGCCTATTTCCTGGTCCCCGATGAGGGACAGTTGAGTGAAGACGCCCAGAAACGCCTCACGGCGATTCAGCAATTTACCGAACTGGGCGCCGGTTTCCGCATCGCCGCGGCGGATATGGAAATCCGTGGCGCCGGCAACCTCCTCGGGAAACAACAGTCGGGGCATATTGCGGCCATCGGACTCGATCTGTACATGCAAATGGTGGAACAGGCCGTCCAACGTCTCAAGGGCCAGGTGGTGGAAGAAGAGCCGGACCCCAGTCCTCCGGCTCAACGTCTCCGCCTTTATTCCGGATGACTATATCGGCGATCCCCACCAGCGCCTCTCGTGTTACAAACGACTCTCGTCCTGCACGCAAGTCGGGGATCTTGCCCTGCTTCATGGCGAAATACAGGATCGGTATGGGCTGGCCCCGGACTCCGTCGAGCGACTGTTCGAAGTCATGCAGGTGCGACTCCAGGCCAAGACCTTGCGCCTGAGCGCGATCGAACTCAAGGCCCACTCCGTCGTCGTCACGCTCGACGCCAAGAGCCAGGTCTCACGCCAGGCGATCCACAAAATGATGGACCGGTACAAGAAGCGCATTTGCTTCCTGTCTCCTCTCTCGTTCGAGCTCCAGATGCCGCATCATGACTGGCCTTCCATCTTTCGAGAACTTACGGCAACCTTGCAAACCCTCGGAGGCTGTGATACCAACACCACGATGCCCCCACCGTCATCTCGCCAACAAGGTGTCACGCGCCTATGACTCGATCATCGAACGGGTCCGCGACCGTTGTCGCTGGCCGACTTGTCTCCTGCTCCTTGGCGCCATCGGTGGCACGTTCTGGTTACTCACCGGCTGTACGCCACCACCCGATGAAGGCGTGCTGGCCTTCGTCAACGGCCGACAGATTACGCAGACAGAATTCGATACCCGTTGGGGAGAACTGGCCGAGGCCACCAGGGCGCGATATAAGAAAGAAGGGGGAAAACGCCTCTTTCTCGACGAACTCATCACCCGAGAGCTGCTCATGCAGGAAGCGCGCAAGCTGGGACTCGACCAGAACGATACCATCCGCGATCGAGCGCAACGCTACCGGGAACAACTGATTCTCGACGAACTCCTCAAGGATCGGATCAAAGCCAAGGTCGAACTCTCGAACGAGGAATTGGACGCCTTCTACGAGCAGCATTCCCAACGAACTCCTGACGCCCTTGAAGGTACGAGTGTCGCTGATGCTGCTGCCCAATATTTCGGCCGCAAAGGATCTCGAAAAGCAGATCAACCAGGGAGGACATTTCGCCCCATTTGCGCAGCGCTACTCCATCGACAGTAAAACGAAAGCGAATGGTGGTGATCTCGGTCCCTATCGTAAAGATTTGGTCGTCCCCGAAGTCGACGCAGTCATTCACACGCTCAAGCCAGGGATTCGTCAGTGCGCCGATCAAGACAGAGGCCGGTTATTACCTCGTCATGATTACACCGCTCGACAAGGAAATCATTCAGGCCGATGTGGCAGTTCGAGAGCGCCTCCGGCAGGAACTGCTCAACGAGAAGCGCAGAAAACGGTTTGACGGCGTGATCGCCGACATCCGTGCGAAGGCGGTCATCCGACTCGCCGACGCCTCCCGCTATGTCTCCGACGACGTCGGTACCCACTGAATCGTCGCGGATCGAGATTGCATTCACTAGCCGGGACTATTCATGATTGGCTCGTCCGATCCTCTCCGCCCGGCGGGGCTTTTCTCATTCGGCCTCCTCGACGGACTGCCAGTACGCCTCCGTCGGCCTTACTTGCGAGAAGCCCTGGCGGGTTTCGGTCTCGAACGCCTCGCAACGGCATTCATGAATAATCCCGGCTAGGCTCCTCAAGCCCTTGCAATTCGTGTACAATCCCACGCAACCTCGCCGGCCGGTCGATCTCATCGGCGCGTGTCGAGCCCCATATCCATGATCACAATCCGCCCGTTTTTTACAATGGCACCAGACTGGCTTAGACGCACGGTCTTCTTCACGCTTGGGCTGATCGCACAGGCGTCGCTTCTTTCAGCCGCGCAGGTGGAAGATGGGATCGTCGCGATCGTCAACTCGGACCTCATTATGCTTTCCGAGATGAAACGGGAATTCGCTCCGGAGCGTGAGCGGATTCAGAAAGAGTATCGCGGCGACGCCCTCGCGCGTCGGCTCAAGACGGCGGAGTACATGGCGCTGACCTCGATGATCGAGCGCAAGCTGCAACTCCAGGAAGCCAAGGTGCGAGGCATCACGGTCACTGATCAGGAAGCCCAACAAGCAATTCGGCAGATGAAGCAACAGGGCGGGGCGCTCGACGAAACGAACCCGGCAGACATGAAAAGCGCCCGAGAACAGTTGATACTGCTCAGGGTCGTCGACCGCGAAGTGCGGAGTGGGGTCATGGTTGCAGAATCCGACATGAAACAGTACTTCCAGGAGCACCGCGATCGGTTTGCACTCTCGGAGGAATACACGCTCAGCCAGATTCTCATTCGGCCTCGCTCACCGGACAATACGGCCGACGCGAGGGAGAAAGTTCGTGAGGTGATGGCGCGGCTCAAGCAGGGGAGTCTTTCGAAGATTTGGCACTGCGCTTTTCCGACGGCCCGAGCGCCTCACACGGAGGACATCTGGGCTTGGTCCGGCAAGGAGAGCTCTTGCCGGGGATCGAGCGCTCCATCGCCACCCTGGTGCCCGGCGGCATCTCGGACGTGATCGAGACCTCGGAAGGCTTTCACATCGTGCGCTTGGAGGACAAGAAACCGAAGCAGTTCCGCCCGTATGAGCAAGTCCGCGCTGAAATCCAGGGACTCGTCTTTCAGCAGAAAATGCGAAGATGTCTTCCAAGCCTGGCTGGAGAACCTCAAGAACAAGGCCTACATCGAGATCAAGTTCAGAGTCCGCTCTTTCAGGACCGCCCACAACCGCTCCCGTCCCTCGCCCGTTACCGACGAGTAAGGAATAACTACATCGCCTTCGACCAATCCCAGCCCTTCCTGCAGCCGACGAAGCGCACCGACGCGCTCGCTCATTTTTAGCTTGTCCACTTTCGTCGCCACCACGATGGGAGGTCGCCCGACGGACAGAAGCCATGCGATCGTCTGCCTGTCCTGTTCGCTCAGCACTCGGCTTTCCACCAACACCACCACCGCGCGCAGCTGCTCACTGCCGCCGAGATACTGCTCGATCAATGGCGCCCACTGAGCCCGCAGCGCCTTCGAGACCTTCGCGTAGCCATACCCGGGCAAATCCACCACCACGAAACGCGCCAATCCCGGATCGTCGCTGGTAATCCGAAAGAGGTTGACCAGGCGAGTCTTTCCCGGCGTGCGGCTCACCTTGGCCAGTCCCTTGCGCTGCAAGAGGGAATTGATGAGAGAGGACTTTCCGACGTTCGACCGCCCGATGAAGGCGACTTCCGGAAGGTCACTTTTCAGAAACTGCTCTGGCCCCGCACAACTTCTGATAAACTCTGCACGTAAGGATTCTCATGCTCTATCCAGCTATTCACCTGGCAAGCAGCCGAGTGTAATGCACTTATCAGGCATTTGCTCGCCTCTGTGTACTTTCACAGCCATCTGACTATGCGGAAGTCAACCGCACGATCCCGGTCCCGCGTGAAAGCCTTCCTGATCATCGGCCTCTGCCTCCCGATCGGGGCCGTATCTCTTCCTCTGGTTACTCGAGATGCCCGACGTCTCGATGTGCTACGCGCGACCAATCCAACCGTGACGGCCCTGATGGAAACGCGACAGACTCAGGCTGAGGCACAAGGTCCACACCATCGGACGCCATTGGATGTGGGTACCGCTCTCACGTATCTCCCCTACCTCCGCCAGGCAGTCGTGGCGGCGGAAGATGCGTCGTTCTTCACCCACGAAGGATTCGACTGGGAAGGGATCAAGGATGCGGCTCTGTATAACCTCGAAGCGGGCGAACTCAAGCGTGGAGGGAGCACCATTACTCAGCAGCTGGCCAAAAATCTCTACCTGTCATCCGAACGATCCCTGCTTCGAAAGGCGCGGGAAGCTCTGATTACACGCTCCCTCGAACATCATCTCACGAAGGAGCGTATTCTCGAGCTGTACCTCAATGTTGCCGAGTGGGGGCAGGGAGTCTATGGCGCTGAAGCAGCGTCCCGTCATCACTTCAAGAAGTCCTCGCGCGACTTGACAGCCAACGAGGCCGCCTGGCTGGCTGCCATCTTACCTTCGCCACGGCGATACGATCCAATACGAAAAACGACCGCCCTCAGCTCGGCGCCACGACCGTATCCTCAACCGGCTCGACTCGGGGATCTCCGTCAGACTGGAGCCAGAATCAGAACCAGACCAACCACTCGGCAAAACCGCCAGACCAGGAGCAGGCGGGAGACTATAACGAGTCGCCAACCTCACGATAGTCCCGCTCGCCGAAGATCGCCGACTCATGCGTGATAGTGTTTGAACTCGAGGAGATTGCGGGAGGGATCTTCGAGAAAGAACGTGTGGTGCTCGATGCTGGTGCCGGGGAACCGGACGCGGGGCTGTTGATAGAAGGACAATCTGTTTCGCCTGGGCCTCGCTCCAAGAACTGCTGCCACGAGTTCTTTCGACAAGAATGCCAGACCGAAATGGTGGGGATAAATGCCTTGTTGCTGAGGCAGGGGTTCCATCATCAGATGGGCCACGAGTTGATGCCCTGCGAGTCCGAACGTGACGGCGTGGCTCGACTCCCGACCCAGCGTACAACCAAGTCCATCGACATAGAAACGTTTCGTCGCCGCCACGTCGCTGTGTGGGAAAAGCCAGGTGAAAGAGCGTGTCCTTCATGGAAATTGTCCTTGAACGGTCGGCTGGCCGGTCCCGTTCCACCACCCCGCAGCCATGTGGGAAGTCACATGCCTGATGGCAAATCGCCCGTCCGGCGAGAGGACTAAAGCCCCAGCCGACCCACGGATCCGAGACACCAGCATCCGCAACACCTGTCGAGCGGCGACCACAGGGCTCTTCCCCATAGCTAGACGATCGCAGATACTCTTGGCGATTACAAGGCGGATGATGCCTTCGCCCGTTCCTGTCATCGACACAGCACCACTCTGATTGTCCGCATACACTCCACAGCCTATGAGCGGGCTGTCGCCAACCCGCCCTGGCAACATCGAATCGATACCTCCGGTCGAGGCCCCTGCCGCCACTGTCCCGGACCGATCAAGGCGACAGCGCCGACGGTCCCGTGCCGGTCCTCTGTGTCGCTTAGATTTCAGTTTCTGCTCGTCGCGATGAATCGACTGCTGCGACCATTGAGGCATGAGAGCGGCGAGGCACTCCGGCGGAGACGATCGCGCGGTCGGTAGTTTGAAATGCCGTACTGCGCAAATCTACCGGCGAATGGACCGACTAACAGCACATGGCCCGTCTCTTCCATGACCAGGCGGGCTGCCGTAATCGGATGCACGATCCCTTCGATCGAGGCGACGGCTCCGGCGTTGAGGCGGGCCCCTTCCATGATTGCGGCGTCCATACGCTGCACCCCGTCCAGCTGGCGATTCGCGCCTCGTCCTGCGTTGAACAGTCCCGATTGTTCCAGCAGAGCGATCGTAGATTCAACCGCGGCGAGGGCGGGGCGGCCCTTGCGCAAGGATGCCGTAACCGGCCGCGATCGCATCGGCCAGACAGCTGGTCTGCGACGACGTCAATACGCCGGGAACCGGCGCCTCCGTGAGCAAGAATGAGAGGACGGTGAACTGGTCAATTCGAGAGAGAAGATTCCGAGCCTGCCGGTACGTCGGATCTTTCATGCGATCTAGATCGGACCGCACGAACCCCAGCCCGGTGACGCAGAGCTCGAAGTTGTCGGAGAGTTTTCCGGAACAGAGGAGGTTCCTCCTTCGACGGGCCGTCAGCCATTCGCGCGACAATCCCGTAGGAGCGCTTTCCCGTCTTCATATAGTCCACGAGGAAGTCCTTGTGGTAGATCAATCCGGCCGTCTTGAGCCGGCGCAGATATTCCGGAAACAGTCCCGCCATGAACAGTGTGAAATCGCCGATGTGCTGATGCACGTCCCGTTCACGGTCCATCGACTGAGCCTGGAGCAACACTTCCGACTCAAACAAGAGGTCCACCACCGTATCGACCGGTTGGTCTTGCTGATTTCTGATTTTGTACAGTTGATCGGTGTGGGTAAAGTCGACGAGCAGGTTGGAGACGTATCTGGTGACGTTGAGGTCAGGCCATCCGAGATGTTCCGTGAAACTTTTCTCGGTCAGGGCGCCGAACAACTGACGGAGCGGATGCCGTGGTGGAACTTGCGTTCCTCATATCCACCTCTCACACATTCCGAAAACGCATAAACTCAGTATAGCAGACGATGGTCGATATGCCGATGTCGGCACCATAATCTCCTTCTATCGGTCTTCACGAGATAGACTTGAGTACAGATCGGAACTAGCTCGCGCCTCGGCTGTCGAGCACAAAGGTCACCGGCCCATCATTCAGTAACTCGAGCTGCATGTGCGCGGCGAAGACCCCGGTTTCCACGGAAGTACCGTGGTTCCGTAAGACTGCCACGACCTGCTCGTATAATCGTTTGGCTTCTTCCGGAGGCGCCAGCCTCGTCAAAGCTCGGGCGACGGCCATTCGCCGTTCTGCCCAGTAAGGTAAACTGGGAAACCACCAAGACCGATCCCCCGATATCTTCCAGCGATCGATTCATCTTTCCCTGTTCATCGGAAAAGATCCGGAACGTGCGAATCTTCTCGACGAGATAACGTCCGTCGGCTTCTCCATCGCCCTTAGCCACGCCCAACAACACCAGGAGGCCTGACTCGATCTGCCCCACGGTCTTGCCCTCAACGTGAACTGACGCTCTGATCACCCGCTGAATCACGGCCTTCATGGGTTAGCGACTCGTCCCGGTCGAAGCTCCGCCAGGGTTCCTTCGAGAGTGAGCAGTTTTCGTTTCGTAGGCAAGCCGCCTGAGAATCCGCCCAGGGACGCATCCTGCGCCACAATTCGATGGCACGGAATCACGATCGGCATCGGATTCGCCCCCACGGCATTGCCAACGGCTCGGGCATACTGGCTTCCTCCTACACGGAGCGCCACCCATTGATAGGATCGAAGCTGGCCGTAGGAGATGCCTCGAAGGGTCTCGCCAGACCTTCTGCTGAAAACTTGTCCCTCGTGAGAGGTCCAGGGACAGATCGAAGGACCTGCGCGTTCCGGCCAGATAGCCGGTCAATTGCGCCTGCGCCTCTCGCAATCGTGGAGAAATCCTGCTCTCCGGCAGCTCGGTTGAGAACAATCCCAACTCTGCCAGCACGGCCTGGCGCGACGCCTTCGGCAACACCACAGCGTCGATCCCTTTCGTCGTTTCGGACACACCCATCCAGCCCCATGGCGTGCGGAAAACGCAGGCCATAAGGCGCGCAGGCGTCCGGCAGTGAGGTCGTTTCGGGTGAAGGTTGTCTTTTGCCCATTATCTTAGGCCGCTCCTCGCTTTAGTTTCCGTCTGACCATTCCCCAGACCAGACCGAGCTCTTCCGAGTGCAGCAAGGCATGAACGCCCAGATAACCTCCCACGCTCAATCCGATGGCCACGAAGAGCATGGCCGATTTCTCCATCCATTCACCGGGATGCGTCCAGACCTGCGCTGAAGCCACCCACGCACAGACCACGACCAAGGGGACGGATGCGAGCAACACACGCAGCGACGATCGTCCGACAGATCCCCACTCCACGCCGCCCAACCGACGGTGCAGCACCACGACCAAGATGCCTCCATTCACCATCGCCGCCAAGGCGGTGGCCAAGGCCAATCCGGCCGCGCCCAGAGACGACATCAGCAAGGAGCGAGAAGACGAGGTTGGCCGCGACGGCGATCGCCGCAGAGATGGCCGGTGTGCGCGTGTCTTGCAGCGAATAGAAAGCGGACACGATGATGCGGACGCCGCCAAAGGCCCAGAGGCCGACGGAATAGCACGAGCACCGCCGCCGCGGTCTCAGCCGTGTCGTGCGCGGTAAAGGTCCCGTGCTCGAAGAATAGATGGACGATCGGCTGACGCAAGAGGATCAGGCCAAGCATCGCCGGTAGGATGATAAAGAGGATCATGCGAAGGCCGAATCCCAACGTCGTCCGCAATTCATCCAGCGCCCCGCGCGCGGCCTGTGCCGAGAGTGTCGGTAAAATGGCCGTGGCCAAGCGCCACACCAAAATCCCGAGCGGAAACTGAATCAGCCGCATGCCATAGAAGAGATAGGTCGGCCCGCCCGCAAAGAAGGAGGCGAGGATCGTGCTCACGGTAATGTTGATCTGCGTCACAGAGAGACCGAGGAGCGACGGCACCATCAGCGCGCCGATCCGCCGCACGCCGGGATGGCCTGGCGCGAACCGAAATCCGAACAACATGCCGCGCAGACGCAAGCCGGGCAACTGCATGGCGAACTGCGACGCGCCTCCCGCCACAACACCGATGGCCACGCCGAGGATCGGCTCCGGCATGGTTGGCGACAAAAAGAGCGCGCAGCCGATGATAAAGATATTGAAGAACACCGGTGAGAACGCCGGCGCCGCGAAGGCGCGCATGGAGTTCAGGATGCCCATCGCCAGTGCGGCCAGGCTGATAAAGATCAGATATGGGAACATGATCTGCGTGAGCAACGTCGTCATGCCCAGCTTCGCTGGATCGTCATGAAATCCTGGCGCCAGCAGCCAGACGATCCCGGACGCGAGGATAATACCCAGGATCGTGATACCGGTCACGATTGTGAGCAGCGTGGTGAAGACGGCGCTCGCCAGCTCCCAGGCTGTCTCGTTTCGACTTGAGCGTCTGATATTCCGTGAAGACCGGAATGAAGGCGGAAGACATCGACCCTTCCGCAAATAACTCACGAAGCAAGTTGGGGACACGATAGGCCACGAAGAAGGCATCTGCCGCAGGCGTCGCGCCAAACATCCTCGCCAACACCATGTCGCGGACGAAGCCGAGAATCCGGCTGGAGAAGGTGGCCACGCCGATCAAGCCGGCTGCTTTGACCACCGAGCGAGTCTCATCCTGCGCATTCGTTGGAGCTGGGGATACTACCGTAGGATCGGACATGAATCGGGATTCTAGCGGAACAACGCCGGGCAGTCTATCAAGCCGACGATTATGGCCCCTGAATCAACGTGTCCGGTCACTCGTCGGGTGACGACCCCTAAGCTACCCCTTCTCGACCGCGCCGGTCTATAGCGTAGGGGATCAATCATGCTATCATTGGAACCACTATTCGGAGTCGAGGCCGTCTGATGTCGCTTGAACCCTCATCACATTTACCTGGCGGATTTCAGATCACACACCGCACCCTTGGCATCTACCAGGGAAGTGCGATTGAGCTGGCGTTTTGGCATCCTCATCCGGGATGCCGGAATATGGGTTGTGCCGATTCGCCACAAAAGAGAAGGCTGAATCCTATCGCACGTATCTCTGTTCCCCTGCCTGCCCGGAGCCGCTCGATAAGCACGATCTCATCATTGAACCCTATGATCTCGCCGCACACCAGGAACTGATCAACAATCACCCGCTTCATTCTGCCTGGGAAACTCCAACTTAACAGGATGCTGAAAAAGTCGCTCTTTTGAGCATCCAATGGGAAAATTCTCTGATTATCCCAGACCAAGTGGATCATTGGATTTCAGGCTGGCCAACATAGTTTTCCGCAGCCTGCTAGCCGTGCGAAAACGCCATTGCTGCGGACGATGGTTATGAATGGGCAAGGGATCCGCCGGACCGTTCAGGCAGGGATACCGACTTTACCAGAGGATTTGTCAGGCTGATCCGGTATCTGTGCTTGAACGAAAGCAAGCAGGCGCTTGTTCTCTTGCGCTGCTCGAAGGAACTTGAAGGCGATACCACGAGGGCTCACAGAACGAACCATCCCGGCCACTTCAACAGGGAGCTCAGTCTCGTCCAGCGACAATTGCAGATAGAAGATGTCGTCCGTATGGACCTGGGTCTCGCTTTTGATGATACAGCCGCCCATCGAGAGATCTAGCACCGTTCCTTCGCCACGAACCTTGCCCCCGGAGAACGAGAGATAGAGCCGAACGGGAATCCGGAGATGTTCGCGTCGATCGATCGGATGGTGTGTGATGGCTGTACCACAGGCGCGGTGCGAGAAAGCGATGGTTGCAGGATGGACAATGGAACGGCGAGACAAAGACGAGCGCGGCCACATGTTCACGTAGAGACTGAGGGCGAGGCGCGAAGGACGCCGTCCTTGTGACATTGCGGACAGGTAAGCTGACGGCTCATTTAAATAGTGTACCCCTGGCTACCACTATCCAGCCCGCATGCATCATGGCAGCTAGTAGGGCGGTGAGGGTCAATTGTCTGCGCCATCACATCATCCCTGACACCATACGCGCTCCATAACTGTACTATAAAGGCGTTCCCCCGACAGTCAAGCTGATTACCATCTCGCGCAGGACTTGGAAATGACAGTGCGTGTTCTGCAGCTGAAGTAGACTCGAGTGGGCACAGGTGCATGGCTCGGCCTCACCCTCTGGGCTGTGCCTCCCTCAGGCTACCGTGGAGTCCATGGCACTCGCACGTCCCGCGATCCACCCCGTGGCCCAAGCCCATTGAAAGTTGAAGCCGCCGATGCGGCCATCGCAATCGAGATCTCACCAACCAGATAGAGTCCCGGCACCAACTTAGATTCCATTGTCCTGTAATTGATCTCTTCTAATGGGACACCTCCGGCTGTGACTTCGGCATAGTTCCACCCCCGATGCTCTTTCACCGGAAACCGGAACGTCGTGAGCGCCTCGATCAGCCGATTTCGATCTTTCCGAGGCAGCTGCGCGATGGCCGTCTGTGGATCGCACTGCGATATGAAGACAGAGTGCCTCAGCGAACCGTTCTGGAACTAGCTGTCCGAGCGTCTTCGCGAGGGGAGCGTCGAGGAGTGCCGGCCGCTTGGTCCATGAACCATTGCTGCGCCTGTTCCTGACGTCTGATCAGGAAGAAAGCTCCCATACACGGCCACGGTTTCTTCTTGCTCCTGTGCAAGGCACCAGAAGCGGCTCGCGTCCATAACCACCGGCCCACTGACCCCGAAGTGGGTCCAGAGTAAACCCCCAGTCCGGCTATCGACGTGGCGACGCTTTATAATTGTAGTGAGTTTCACATCGATGGGAGAGACCGGAAAGTGTCTTGTGAAACATCGTATCCATCGAGCACCAGCGGCTACGAGCGCCGGGACAGTGGCCGTCACGTGATGGCCGAGCCGACGGGCGAGACTATACCCGAATCCGTCACTCCCAGATTTGGGAATCGATCGGCCTCCGGTCGCTAATATGACTTTCCTCGCGTGTAAGATTCCTTGCGAATGGTGAATCACGAATCCATGGCCATAACCCGTGAGCACGTTCGATATCATCCACGCGATGGTTCAACTGAACCTCAACCCCAAGTTCACGACACCGTTCAACAAGCGCATGTCAGGACGGTCCTGAGCTTTGTCGGTCAGCGGAAAGAGCTTCCCAGTATCTTCGCATTTGAGCTCAACCCCTAACGAAGCAAACCACTTCACAGTCTGATCAACAGAGAACGCCGCCAGCACGTTCTTTATGATCCGTCGATTGCCAAAGTAGTCGCGTGGGGGTGACGACCTCGTGCGTAACATTACAGCGGCCACCCCGGAGATGAGGATCTTGGCGCCGATCGTATTCGCACCATCGAGCAGCACGATCCTCCGCCGACGATCGCCCATCCCGACCGTCTCTGCCGCGAAAATCGAGGCTGCCAGCCCAGCGGCGCCCGCACCGACCACCGCAACATCATGTACGTCGTCATGTATAGACATTAGAGAGTTTTAACTGCCAGTTAACACCTTATTAATCTTGCAATGCTAGTATTCCTCTTGTGCAAAGGCGACTTGTCGGCGCTGAAACACATGAACGCAGGAGGTGAGCACGATGACCTGTCAAAATGCAAGGGACTGATGGTGAAAGAATGGCGACCGGAGTTTTCGCAGGAAGCCGCGGTGCTCCGTTGTATCAATTGCGGGCTGGTCCTCGATCCGTTGATTGCGCAGAATCGCGTGACCCCGTTGCGCGCAAAGCAGCGGGGTCTTGAATGCGGCTTAATGGTTCGTTCGAGATCGTGAGCCACTTCGCTCGGTGCGGGCGACTTACCGAACCAACTGAAGTGGGTAGGCGTGGACGTTGCGTTCGTGGTTAGACCGAAAGCTCCGCCCATAAGAATGTGGTGATCTGAGGGGTCCTTCGCTCGCCGCGGCTCGACGTCCACCTCTACCCTGACACAGTGCTCCACCAGCGAGGCCGTCGCCAGAATATGGTCGATGCGCCAGCCTTTATTCGCCTCCAGCGAACCAGGCGCCCGGTAATCCCAAAAATGTATATTGTTGTCGGTTCGGATATAGTTTCACAAAGACGTCCTGAAATCCCCACGCCAACGTGTTCTCATACGCCCGCCGCGCATCCTCGTGATAACAGACGTGCTTGAGATGTTTCTCGGGGCTGTGCGTCCATCGGCCGAGGGGCCACATTCATATCACCGCACCAGATGGCCGGCTTGTTCGGTGACACATGCTTTTCGAAATACTTGCGCAGTCGATCGTACCAAGCAAGCTTGTATTGATACTTGGGTGAGTCGATCTCGAAACCCTGCGGCACATAGGTATTGACGATGGGAATCCCTTTGATCACCACACGCAAGAGCCGCGCGTCCTCCGATTCGCCTCCATCGTCAAACCCATACGCGACCGCCTCCGGCTTCTCCCGGCTCAAGATCGCGACACCGTTATACGACTTCATCCCCGGTAGGTGATGTCGTATCCTGATTCCGCCAATGCCAGTACAGGGAACTCACTGTCCTGGACTTTGGTTTCTTGAAGACAGAGTACATCGGGTTTTTGATGGGCCAGCCAGTCGAGCACGATCGGCAAGCGTTTGCGGAGAGAATTGACGTTGAATGTTGCGATTTTCACGGAAGTCCTATAGGCACTCAAACTGTTGTATCCTAGCAAATGGCCCACGTGGGAACAAGACGAGTGGCATCGTCAATCACGCGGTAGGGAGAAGGGAGCGATTTCCATCTTCATGGTGACTAATTGGGCGTGACGTCATCAATGGTGAATCAAGCCAGGAAGAGTTTCTTCTACGCCCGGCCTCGACCGAGAGGTTCCCAACATGGAACGGCCCCCAGGAGGGAAAGACCTCATGAGGGCCGGGCGATCTACTGACGGGATTGCGCTCAATTACGGTGCGACATTAGGAGTAGGAGCTGCCGGAACTGTCGTTTTCACGTCGTGTTTCATCGACTGAGCAGCACCCCTTAGCTTCTCCAACTTTGGCTTTTGCCGTGTGATTTTGCGCCTTCATTTTGGCCTTCGTTTCATGGCTCTTCGCTCTTCATCTTCCCCTTATGCACCTTCGTCTGACCTCTTCACCCTCTTGCTTCTTTGCCTTCCCATCGCTCTTCATCGCATCTTTTTCAGCCTTCATCTCGCCCTTCATATTACCCATCTCACCCATCATGGCCTCGTCGGCCAGGGCCAGTGAGCTGGTTCCAATCAGGCACAACGCCGCAAACCCGATGATGATCAACTTCTGCATTAGATACCTCCTGGAAATAGATAAATAGTGGGTAGTGATGGTTCCCTCCATAAGGTAAAAACTAGCCTGCGCTCCTTTTCAAATCCTGTCAAGAAGTAGTCTGGAATCTGTAGGTCGCATATCATATGTCCGCCTTGTATCGCGCATGACCTGCTCCGGTTGAGAGTGGTCCGCCAAAGAGAGCTACCACGAAATGAGGGCCTCCTACGGGAAGGTGAGACGGATACAGAGCGGAAGAGCTGTCTGGGCAGCGACGATGGCGGGGACACGGTGATGGCGAGATCACCGAGCGGATCATGTCGGTAGTCCGCGATGAGCCGCGTTGCAACCGTATGGGGCAGCAGGTGCAGGATCGGCGTCTCGGATGCCCTATCGGGGCGGTCAGTGCCAGTTGATGATGCGAGACGATGAGATCTACGATCCGTCTCGATTCTCCGAGAAACGAATAAGACCCTGAGTAGCTTCTGGATCTTGCGGAAGAGATGCGAGACGATGGACGATTCAGTTCCTTCCAGATCAACCTAGGAGGCAGTCCTGGGGCACAGCGACGGAGAACGCGTCGGCAGGATTCGGCCGACGCAGAGGCCTCTCGCGTTGCAGCACGTATGGTGAGCTATACATGTCTAACGCTGCTCGTCGAAAGCGCTAGGACAGCTTTCCAATCCTGGACTGCCTTCGTCCCTGTGCATCGGTACAGAACTCGCTACCGAGACTCTGTGTGGGACGACAAGCGAGGCATGGCCCAGGACACCACCATGCAGTAGCGCCATTCTCGGCTGCTAATCCTGCAGAGCCCGCACCAGCTCCATGCGTTGAGGGGCAGCGTGCGGATCCACGCGGATGGCTCGGCGGCGCGAGACCAGCCGATTCATGTTGCTGCAATTCCCTACCTCCATGATCGGACGCCAGCCTGGTCGTGAATCCTAGAAAATCTGTGGAGGAGGAAACCTTTCGAACGCAACGCGAACACAACCTTGGAAGAGGAAACGCCGGACATAGGATGGGCTCTATGAACGAAACAAGTTCACTTGCTATCTAGAAGCAACACGTTGTTGGGCTAGGTAAATAGGAGATCATGAAACTCGTTCATGAAGCCGTAATAGAGCGGGCGCGAAATCTTTGAGGCTCTCGGGGCTTGTTTCTTTGAGACGTTTGAAGAAGAGGACCTGTGTGCGAGAGTCGATCTGTTCCAGGAGCTGGCCCAATTGAGCCATGGTGTAGCTGCCGGTTGGGACACTGAGGACATAGTGCACGAGACGTTCGACAAATTGCTGAGCCAGATACTCACTGGCGAGGTAGCCATCCGGGAGTTTTCCTGAAGCCAGAAACTCATCGAAGGGTATGGCTTGTGCGGCAAATGGAACCGCTGGCTGCTGATGAGAGGTCACGCCGATGATACCCCAGCTGGTGATGGAGAAATGTCCGTATGATGCAGCAACTCTACTGGACCTCCTGAAGCACGTCAAGTGCGCAGAAGAAGCAGCCAAGGCCTGAGCCGAAAGACTGGTGAAGACTCAAGACGGCGTTGGGTCAAACAGAAGGGGCGGAGTCCCTGAAGGACCTCCGCCCCGCTGTGACGCGCTGGCCTCGCGGCCGCGTTAGAGCCAGTTGACGCGTTCGGCGGGCCGAATGTAGATCGGCTCTTCGACCTGAATGCGCGCCACTTCCTTCCCCGACTTATTGAAGCCCAGCACGGTATCGTTGTACATCTCAAACCGTTTCCCGTGGATCTGGGTCTCGAACACTTTCGGCCCCGGAATGACATCGTACCGGAAGATGATCTGCTGGCTGGCCCGCCACAGTTGCAGCACCGCCAAGCAGTTCCCGGCTGGGCACCAGGTACTTCTCAATCGCGTTATCGACGCCGGGGCCAAACATTTGCCGCGCATAGCCGCGCGGGCTATGCCGCGGGGGATGTAGTAGCCGTTCGGCTCGGTCCCCCACTGCGGGTACAGCGGCAGCGCCACCTGCTCCACCCGAATCGTGTAGTAGAGCGGGTGCCACCGATCTTCCGGCCCACAGGCCGTCGTCCCCGATCCGCATCAGGCTCTGCATCCGGATCTTGCCCACGCAGGCCGCCATACAGCGCGTCTCCATCGGCTCGCCGCCGGTCAAGGGGTCTTTCCCTTCGATCCGCGGATAGCACGCAATGCACTTCTCGCTACACCCGCGTGGTGCCCCGATACATCGGCTTCTTGTACGGGCACTGTTCCACGCATTTCTTGTAGCCCCGGCACCGGTTCTGGTCGATCAACACGATCCCGTCTTCCGGGCGCTTGTAGATCGCCTTCCGCGGGCAGGCCGCCAAGCAGCCGGGATACGTGCAGTGGTTACAGATCCGCTGCAGATAGAAGAAGAACGTCTCGTGCTCCGGCAGACTGCTGCCCGTCATCTTCCACGGTTCGTCCCGCGAGAAGCCGGTCTTGTCGATCCCTTCGACGAGCGCCCGCATCGAGGTCGCCGTATCCTCATAGATATTCACGAACCGCCACTCTTGGTCCGTCGGGATGTAGCCGATCGCCGCCTGGCCGACCTTCGCCCCCGCGTCGAAAATGGTCATCCCTTCGAACACCCCGTAGGGCGCATGGTGCTTGCGCCCCACCCGCACGTTCCACACCTGGCCGCCGGGGTTCACCTGCTCGATGAGCTGCGTGATCTTCACGTCGTAGAACTGCGGATACCCGCCGTAGGGCTTGGTCTCCACGTTGTTCCACCACATGTATTCCTGCCCCTTGGAGAAGAGCCAGGTCGACTTATCCGCCATCGAACAGGTCTGACAGGCCAAACACCGGTTGATGTTGAAGACAAAGGCAAACTGCCACTTCGGATGCCGCTCCTCGTAGGGATACAGCATCTTCCGTCCCAGGTGCCAGTTATACACTTCAGGCATTGTGCTTCCTCCTCGTTAATCGTTAGTCGTTACGCAGCCATCTCGTTCGATCACGTCACGTTACGTGTCAGACTTTGATCTTGATGTGTTCGCCTTTGAGCCACTTGATCATGAACTCATTCTCTTGGCCCGGCGTAAAGCCGGTCCGCACCGGCTCCCAGGGCCCGCGGGCCCCGATCCCGCCGTCTTCGGCCTTGGTGATGCGGATCAAGCATTCCTTCGGCACCGTGTTGATCGCATGGTGGTCGACCTGATAGCCCCACTTAAACTTCCAGGCGATGGCGTGCTTGCCCGGCAAGGAGTCGGTCTGGTGCATCGGCATCAACCAGTTCCGGGTAAAGGACTGTTGGGCCCCGTACCGGAAGTTCGACTGATAGCCCGTATCCACCGCGATGGCCCGCCCGTCCGGGCGTGTCTCATGGCCCTTGACCGACTTGGGCGTCGCCACGTACGGGGCGTGCTTCGCCATCGTCACGTGGTACGGATAGGCCGGATTGTACTTGGCCCGGATCATGAGGCGCGCGACCTTATAGTACGGATCCGACGGCTTCCAGCCCCGATAGGGCCGGTCCACCGGGTTGCCGTCCACATACACGTAGTCGCCGTCGTTGATCCCGCGGTCTTTCGCCGCCTGCGGGTTGATGTGCAACTGGTGCTCGCCCACCCCCGGCGTCCGTTTATCCATCCGGTACGGATCCCCGAAGTTCGATTCGTAAATCTGCACCCAGTCGTTCACGGACCATTGGCTGTGCACCCGATGGCGGGTCTTGGGCGTGACGCAGTAGAACTGGTAGCCCTTCTCCCACAACGGGTTCGCATGCCGCTTGATTTCCTGCCACGGCAGCTTGATGTTCCGCACCGTTTTGTCGTCATGGTGCTGCGCCGTGATCGGAATCCCGTAGTCATCCGGGCGGACATACGGGTTGGTGGTCATGATCGCGTTCGGCAGATACGGGGTCGCTTCCGTCCCCTCCCGGTGCGAAATAAAGTTCTCGCCGTATTCGATCGCCTCCGGCTCGGTCCGGTAATTCTCGTACCGCCCGGTCCGCGTCCACATGGGCTTCGACTCGTTGGTCTCTTCCCAGAACGGGCGTGCGCGGATAGGTCCGCACCATGACCATCCAGCCCTTTTCCGACTTCAGCATGACATCGGCGCTGTAGCCATAGAAGGTGCTCGAGGCATCGAGCATCCGCTGGGCATAGACGTCGACGCGGTTCTCGTAGACGAACTTGAAGTAGTCTTTCATCCGCTTATCCCCGGTCATCTCCGACAACTTGGCCGCGACCCCGGCAAAGGTATCGAGGTCGTTGCGGGTGTCGTAGAGCGGCCGGATGCCGCCCTTCCAGATCTGCACCCAGGGATTCGACACCGTCACCGTCATTTCGGGATAGGTGAACTCCATCCAGGAGTTCGCGGCGAAGGCGATATCGTTATGGTTCACGTCCGAGGTCATCTCGATGTCCTGACAGATCAGGGTCTCGATGTTCGGATCGACGTTGCGCACCATGTCATAGTGGTGCTTGGCGTTGTTGAGCACGTTCACGTTGACCACCCAGCGGAACTTGCTCGGCGTCGGCATGTGCGTCTTGCCCGTGAACACCTTGCGCCCGTACTTCGGCGTGCTGACGATCAGGGCGGTGTCGCCGTGGTTCCAATAGCCGACCTCTTCGCCGTAGTAATACGACGCGCGTCTTGATTTCCTTGCCGTGCGCGTTCGGATCCAGCGGTGATGTTGAACGGATCCTCCCCGTATGCACCGCCAGACCCGCGCCCGACCAGGGCGTGGCCGTCCATGTTCCCGCCTTGTAGTTGCCGGCCCAGGTATGTTGCCCGGTGCCGAACTTCCCGACGTTGCCCGTGACGATGAGCACCATCGCCGCGCCGCGCGCGTTCACGGTTTGATGGAAATAGTGACAGGTCCCTTCGCCGTTATGAATGGCGGCGGGCTTGATCGAGCCGGAATCCCGCGCCCAGCGGACCAGCAGATCCTTCGGTGTCCGGCAGATCTGATGGACAGGTATCCAGGTCGTAATCCTGGAAGTGCACCAAGTACAGCTGCCAGACCGGCATCGCATCGACTTCGCGCCCACTGAGCAGTTTCACCCGGTAGGTCCCGGTGAGGGCGGCGTCAATGCCACTGGTCTGATAGTGCCAGCCCACCTGCTCCCGGTGCAGCGGGACCGCCTGCTTCTTGTTCAGGTCCCACACCATCATCCCCCGAGCCGCTCCACCTGCGCGGGCGTCAAGGACTGCACCCGCCCCGAGTAGCTCTTGGAGAAGTCCGGGAACTGGTAGTCCGGCCACCACGTCGCGCGGATCCAGGAACTGCAAGGTATCGGTGCGGACGAGCACCGGCGACTATCGGTATAGCCCTTCAGGAAGTCCACGTCGTGCATGTTCTCATCGACGAGAATCTTCATGGCGCCCAAGAAAATCGCGCCATCCGACGCGGGCCGCAGCGGCATCCAGTAGTCGGCCCGATAGGCGGTCGGGTTATACTCGGGCGTGATCACCACCACCCGGGCGCCCCGTTCGATACACTCCAACTTCCAGTGCGCTTCCGGCATCTTGTTCTCGACGAAGTTCTTGCCCCAGCTCGTGTTCAGCTTGGAGAAGCGCATGTCGGAGAGATCGATGTCGGACCCCTGCGCCCCGCACCACCAAGGGTGGGCTGGGTTCTGGTCGCCGTGCCAGGTATAGTTCGACCAGTAGCGGCCCCCTGGGCCTGCTCCGGGCTGACCTTCCGGATCCAGGTATCCAACAGCGCGTTGACACCCCCGTTTATGCGAGTATTGCCCATCTTGCCGATGATACCGAGGACCGGCATGCCTGCGCGATGCTTGAACGTGCGGGTGCCCGCGCCCTTCATCATCTCAATCATTTCCGGCGCATACCCCTGCTCCCGGAGCCGCCGGGCGCCAGCCTCCCCGCTATACCGCGTGGCAATGATGATCATGGCCTTCGCCGCATAGGTGAATGCCGTGTCCCACGACACCCGCAACATATCATCGAGAAACCGGCTGTCGAACTTATACTTGCGCTTCGTACATCCTGCGTCAGCTCCGGCGAGCCCGCGTCCATCCACTCCTTCCACCCCTTGCGCATCAACGGGCCCTTCAGCCGATAGGGCCCGTACACGCGCGCGATGGAAGGTGAACCCCTTCAAGCACATCCGCGGGTTGTGGGCAAAGGTCCCGCGGTTGCCGTAGAGGTCTTCATAGGTCTGGTGATCGTAATTCTGTTCCACCCGCATCACGACGCCGTTGCGGACGAAGGCCCGGACGCGGCAGGCGTGCGTGTCGTTCGGGGAACACACCCACGTAAACGACGAATCGTAGCGATACTGGTCGTGATAGACCCGCTCCCAGGACCGGTCCGGATAGTCCCCCAACGGGTTCCCGACTTCGATCACCGGCTGCAACGCCGTCAACGCCAGCACCTGGTCCGCCACCGCCACTGCGGCGACGGTCCCGGCTGTGACTTTTTAAAAACTGCCTCCGTGACAAAAACATGGATCCCACCTCCTCACAGTTGAGGGCTTCACGCAAGCCCGCGCGACGTCTCTTCCCCTAATCCACAAAAAATATTGCCCCTGCTTTAACCAGAGAGTTGCCAATAGCAGGACGAATCGAACATGACAGCTGTCGATCAATTATGACCAGACCGTTAGTTTGTATTGTGCTCCTGGGATCATGGGCCTTCCGTATTCGCAATATGCACACCAAGCTCGATGGATTTAACGTGTTCGGGAAAGGTATTATAAACAATTGAATAATAACTTGAAAAGTACATTGAACATGATCATCGGAGACGATCCGCGTATGTATCGCTGAGTACCTGCTGTATCACTTGGTAAACGCTCAAGCGATCACAAGGATCAAACACATGGTAAATCAACAACTTGGTTACAATATTCTCAGGTTACCTTTTGGTAGCGTTTTGGGGTCCTTGAAACGATGGTAACAAGATAACAACAATGAATATAGCCCACCGGATCGCTTGACAGCTTCTGTTCCTGTATCAGTAAAATCCCACCCCTCTCCTCTTCAAAGACTGCGATCGAGCGGGAATAGCTCAGTGGTAGAGCATCGCCTTGCCAAGGCGAGGGTCGCGGGTTCAAATCCCGTTTCCCGCTCCAATTTTCAGTGTTCTTCTCAAGATATATTCCTCTCCCTGTACACATCATGATTCAGTCCGCCACTCGACTTCCCAGCGGGAACGAGTCCCCTACATGCTTCCCGATAGCCTTCGAACGAGTCTTGGAGAGCTGACCCCTCCCGAGATTCTCCGTCGGCACGTGGCAGGGTTCTTTGTATTGAGAAGAAGAGGGAATCCTACACACCCTGCAATCCGCTCATGAACGGCTCAAGCTTATGATCGAACCCTCAAGTGTGATGACTCGGTTGCTCTGCTCAAGTAAGAGCCCAAACTTGTCGGCAGGCGGATCGGCCTGGGGCGTGCGAAGGACAATGTGAAATGGTTGCGGCCTAGCATGTCCGGGCAGGATTGAGGCAAAGTAGCGATTGGGTGATTAACGGGCTGCGTGTATAAGGGATTGTAGCCGCCCTACCTGTTCAGCCGCGCGAGAAAGTTCGTCCGGGGTGAGCGGGGTTCGACTAAATCGTCCCTGATGGTAGAGGGCGATTACATCCGCCACCATCGGACCGGCCGCTTCCATTCTCGTTCAACCAGCTCTGGCAAATTCACTGGCTGTGGCAGCTGAAGGTTTGTTTACCCCGTGTCTCTCCATTGTGCGGACCATGCGAGCATAGAGCTGGACGATCGCAAGCTGCTGGTGCGATGTCGGGAGATGTGTAGTGGCCCAGAGCCCTATCCTATCCCGAAGCATAAGGAGGAGTAAGGCAAGGCCAACCACGATGACTCCTGTGACGAGTCCCAACATGCCAGGATGGAACGTTCGCAGCATGTGTGTCAGACGGCTGAGGACCTGGTTTATCGGGACACTCAATAACGAAACCGATCGGCTCACTCTTTCACGCAATGCATCACTGCCTTCTCGTACTCCATGAACAACTGCCAGTTGATCCTTCCGCGCTATAGTGGACGAACAGGCGATCCCATTTTAGCCGAAGTGATTCCCCTAGTTGGCTCAGTGGCTCCCAGCGAGTAGTGGTCACTGCTGCGCTAACGGTTGGGGTGGGATCCATGGTGATCCAGCCTGAGTGAGGAAAGTAGACCTCGACCCAGGCATGGGCATCCCGCTGGCGTACGGTGAAATAGCCCCCATATTCATTCCATTCCGTGGCCAGAAATCCTGTCACGAGTCGAGCGGGAATGCCCACAGTTCGCAGCATCACAACCATGGCGGTCGCGTAATGTTCACAGTATCCTGTTTTTCGCGCGAAAAGAAATTCCTCGAGCGGATGACTCAGTGTGGCTTGTGTCGGCTTCAAGACTGTACCGATAGTTCTCCAAGAGATGTTGCTGGATCGCCAGCGTTCGCTCAAATGGGGTCGTGGCCTGTTGGCTGACGCGATACGCCAAGTCTGCGACCTGCTCTGATCCCACGGGAATCTGAAGATAGTGGGAACGGATTGAGTCGGGGTAGACCAGAATCGATGCGATTCGTTCGTCCGCGACGAGCCGTGGCGCTTGAGAGGTGACGGAGTACCGGATGCGGGAAGACGGAGGAAATGGCAAGTGGAGCCCGCTCATGGCATCGGCCTGTAGCAGTAAGAAACTCGCCGCTCACGAGTTCCGCGAATGGGTGCGGCAAACAAGACTGCGGTGTCGAGTGTTTCCAACAGGATGTCTTGACGAAATGGTATGGACTGGCTGTCCGGAAGTCGGCTACCCGCTGGGCGAGTGAGGAACGTTCCATCAGCTACGAGGCTCAACGAACGTCGGCGGGTTCCGCTGTGGCTCCACGATCGTCCATTGTACTGATCGTAGGCAAGGCCTCTCAGGTAAAGACGATCTTTCTCAACAGCAGGTTGGTCCGGTAATTCGATCCGCATGACGATCTGAGGATCTTGTTTAACTGAGCCAATCGTGCCGAGGTCAACTCGATCGGAAAACCCCGTCGTCCGCAGCGCCTCCCCGCTCTTCTTCTGCAGTATGCCCGCTCCGATGCGAGGGATGAGAAAGAATATGGCGAGCGTCAGAGTAATCGTCAGGACAGCGGTGCCGTTCGTCAACCAAAAGAAGCGTTGAGTGATGCGGCCCGGGGATGTCATCAAGCAGGCCGCCGTGCTTGAGAGTGGGACGACAGCAGGGGTTTCGCCCGTTTCTTGGGTCAAGTGATACAGCAAGAGTGTCCAGACAGCCGCGAGCAGATACAACAGAAAAACTGGGACATACCAGGCATCGGTCGTCAGTGCCGCAGCAGCCAGGATTGCCATAAGACTTAATCGCGTAGAGATGTCGATAATCACGCCGCTGTTGAAGAGTGAGTAGCTTGATATCCAGCAGTACGACCAAAAGTGGATACCTGCCGGGAGAAGGTCTCGTGATACCACTAGTGAGATCGATCAGCAATATGACGAAGGACCCGATCAAGAGGACGTTCCACAGGGTTGGCGAGACCGTGACCTGTGCCATCGCCCGTCGGACGAAAAGGACTCCTCCTGCGTGAAGCATCGAAATCATGAGGATGATCACTGTAGGGAATGCGAGCCAGAGCGGGACGCTCTGAGAAAACACGAGTCCGCTGAATGCTGTGGTGGCGAGGAGGACGGAGCTGAGGGCAAAGGCTTGCTCAAAAGGCATGTGTCAATTCTTCGAGTTGCATGGGCATGGAGCACTCGATCCGCTTGCACCGTGTTTGTGAGCACCGCCTGGTCCGACCAAGGTACGACCGCCACTGTATAGCCCCGCTCGCCTTCGTGGGTGAGCGGAGGGTGCTCACCATGGTGGCCGATTCCACCGGTTTCAGGTGACTGCCGTTCGCACAATGCCAACAGACGCAGCATCGCCACGAGGTGAGCGGATCCCGACCCGAGTCCTGAGTCTTCTGTTCCTACGATGAGTCGCACTGGGTAGGCACGCTCCGTCAGTTGCCAGAGAAGTGATGCCACGAAGGTCACACTTCGTTCGAAGAGAAGTTCGCGTTCTTCGGGAGCCACGATTGAGAGGACGACTGTGATACGTCGTTGATCTTCCGCTTCTGTTTCCCGCACGATCAGCTGAGACGTACGGGCAGTGGTCATCCAATGGATGGCTCGCGAGTCATCGCCTGGTTGATACAAACGAAGATTGTATAGTTGAGTCCCGTGTCCTCGCCGCGGGAGGGAATCTCCTTGTCCTTCGTTGACCAATTCATCCACGAATCGCAAGGTGAGCGGCTTGATGGGAGGACTGACGAGCACGTGCGCTTCCGTGGAGTAGCGCCCTTTCTTCAGGAACAGTCCGAAGGGAAATCGCGTCTGCGCCCCGATGCCTCGAACCGGATCCAGCCCCGTTTCGTGACAAGGAGTGGATAGGACAGGAGCACAGAACCTGCGGAGGCAGGAGGTGAATAGAGAGACCTCGGTCGACATCTTGGCCGTCGACGACATCGAGTAGACGCAGAGAAAGCTGGGCAGGTGCCGATTCCGGTTGGTGACCGAGAGTGTCAGAGTGGTCGGCTCGTTGGCCATGATGAGATCGGGCACATGACGACGAAATTCCAATCGCCGAAGACAGTGCTCCGAGAGCAATCCGGAGATCACAATGAGGCTGAGCATCATCGCGAGGAGTAAGTAAAACAGATTGTTTCCGGTGTTGATGGCAGCAAGCCCGATCCCGAATGTGAAGAGGAGAAACCTAGTTCCTTCAGACGTGAGGCGAATCGACCGCCGCCGGGACAGGCCCCGGACAAAGGAAACGGCTGGGGAAGCACGGAGATTGAGGAGCGAGTGTCTCACGCGTGCAGGTCATCCAGTTGGCCAGGGCATCCATCAGTGACTGGCTAGACAGGAACGGGAACCGTCTCGACGATGTCGACTACCATGCGCGCTCCGCCTGTTCGAAGCTCTGGGTCCTCATGCCATGGGTCCGGTTCAGCATGACGCGGTGGGACAACACGATCGGCGCCAGTTCCTTGATGTCCTCGGGAAGGCAATAGTCGCGTCCGCGAACGACCGCCAATGCCTTGGCCGCTTTGCTCAACCCCCAGCGCTCCGCGAGTGCTGACGCCCAGGGATAAGAGCTCGCTCTGGCGGGTCGCTTGCACGATCGCGAGCAGATAGTCCGTCACGCTCTCTTCCATGTGGACCTGATCCACGCGGGCCTGCAACGCCAATACTTCGCTCGCTGACAGCACCGCGTCCAGTGTTTCAGCGGGACGCAACGACGGTGGACGGTCGAGTACCTTCCTTTCTTCATCGAGCGTGGGATATCCAACTACAGAGGCGCATCAGAAACCGATCGAGTTGGGATTCAGGGAGAGGGAACGTCCCGTGATATTCTGCAGGGTTCTGCGTAGCGATGACCATAAAGGGCTGCTCAAGTGGATGTGTCTGATTATCGACGGAAATCTGTGCTTCACTCATCGCTTCCAGGAGACTGCTCTGGGTCTTCGGCGTGGTGCGATTGATCTCGTCAGCCAGCACGACGTTGGCAAAGATCGGACCCGGTATGAACTCAAACCCCTGTTTTTGCCGATTAAACATGGAAATCCCGACGATATCGGAAGGCAAGAGATCGCTGGTAAATTGAATGCGCTTGAACGAACAGTCAAGCGATCGAGCCAAGCTGTGCGCCAAGGTGGTTTTGCCGACGCCAGGAACATCTTCGAGTAGAAGATGGCCACGGGCCAGAAGGCAGACCACCGCCATCTCGATAACGTGGGTCTTCCCCTTGATAATCAGCGCAATATTGTCCTGGATCGACCGGATGGTGTGAGCTGAACTCATGTTGAGATTAGTGGTCCTGGTAGTTCAGGAATGCCTGGTGATCTGACCCGATCGAAGTCTAACAAAGGGTCTGTAGATGGTCAATTTTCACGTGAGTTCTTGCATCGACCAGTCAGGAAATGGCAATCCGTAGGGTTTTGCGCCGGTGGAGCTGTTCCAGTTCGAATCTATTCCGGGACGAGGATCAGCATCCAGGGAGGGCTTTCTTCGACCATGTCGGAGAAACGCCGGGCGGTACTGCTGGCGGGGATTCCTGGAAAGACGGGCCCACGACGAATCTGAACGGACCGGAACCGATAGGAAGGGTCTTGCGTCGGGAGAAGAGGAAGGACTCGTGGAATCTGCCTGCGTAATGGGCCGCAGTCCGACAGGTTCAGGGTCTCGCCGAGCGCAAGGCGCGAGAGCCGCTCAAAGATCTCGCCGAACATCGCTGAGAGGTTGTCTGAGGTGAACGGCTGATTGCCCGGTCGATAGCGGACATCGTCGAGGAGCTGTGCCAGAATTTCCCAGAAGACCTGGGTATCGACGGCTCCGAGGACGCAGAGGAGGCCTCGGCGCGCCAGCAGGTCGAGCAAAGCAAGGGGGCCTCGAATCTCGAACTTCCATGGTGGAAAGAGAAGTGTGCGGTCCTCGTGCTGGACCTCCAATGCCGGTTCACCCGAATAGTGGGTCTGCCGGAACGAGCCTTTGGTTCGATGCAGATCTTGAGTGATGATGTGCTCAGCTAATCTGGTCGGTTCGTAGGCAAACGTGGGTGTCGCGGGAGCCCAGCAGGTTGCGATCGTGTATCGAGGCGCGAGTTTCCCTGCCTGATCGAGGTTGCCCAGGTCGAACATGTCCTGGTTCCCGTAGAATTGAAACGAGAGACCGGTCCGAGAACGCAGGCCGTTGAGTCTCTCTCGTTCTGGATGGAGTGGACCACCCAGCTTTGAGCCTGGCTGAAGCCGATCAACACTATGAAGAATCAATTCGCGCTGGCGTTGTTGAAGGGGGCGACGTATAGCTCGACAAGCTCCGTGGCAAACGAGAGGTCGCCGGCACCCAGATCGAGCAGGAGGCCACGTCTGCTTCGAGCAGCAGATCAAAGGGGTTGGGATGGGACTGGGTGAACGCGTCAATCTCTTCGCTCCGCAGGAAGTCACTGGCCACTGGGACATCGGGCCTTCTACGATGCCGAACCACACACAGAGGGCTCGTACGGCTTTTGGTCGGAGGGAGCCCCGTGAGTTCTTTGAGTCGAGGGCCTGGTAGATCCTGAATTCGTGCGGCTTCTGAGCTTCCCAGCGCCAGGGTGATCGCATCACGGATGATGATGGGAAGGTCGACACGGTGAGTTTCTTCGATCAGCCGTTTCAACGTCGCAGTGAGCTGCTTGGCCTCAACAAGCTTGCGTGAGGCCTCCCACTCCTTATCGCGTTCCTGCAAGAGCTGAGTGACTTGTGAACGAAAGTCTGCAAGGACCTGTGCGGTAGAATTCATGAGTCGCTTGGTGTGGCGCGTGAAAGCAGATCCGTCGATGTCAGTTAATTACGCTACGGCAGCATAACGACCTGGTCCATCAGCGTCAAGGTTTCCGTCTTGCCCATTCCGAGAAACCTGTGTTAGGTAGAGGCGATGTGCAAGACATCCATGATGTTCGCTACACGAGCAATCTTCGTCACATTCAATGTGCTGTTGATCGTCGGAGGGTTGTGGTTCACCGTGGCCTGTACGAGTAGCGGGGGCGCCAGATTTTCTGCCGCATCACAAGACGGGCAACATCCACCGTTCAAGGAGTGGCAGGTCATAGATACGGCGACAGGTCAACCAGTCTCTTTCGACCAGTGGACGGCGTTGTTGCTCCAGCAAGAGATCATCTATCTCGGGGAGGAGCATCACAATCGGTTTTCATATCGATGCGGCAATGATGGTGCTGCAAAAACTGAAGGCGGATGGGCGTACGCCGGCCTTGGCCATGGAAATGTTCGGCTGGGACGGCCAAGCGGCACTGGATCAATATGTTTCAGGGTTAGGAAATAAATCGTCAGGAATTCCTAGAGGCCGTCCGGTGGCGACAGAACTGGGGAGGCCCGTTCGAGGATTATGAACCGCTGGTTCGGTTGGCAAAAAGAACACCATTGGGCCGTGGATGCCATGAATCCTCCGAAGCCGTTGGTGCGAATCGTCGCCAAGAACGGTTTGGCTCAAGCAGAGTCTGATCCCCATGATGGCTCAATGGGGCATGAAGGATGAGGCCATTGTCGATGATCCGATCTATCGAGCCCGTATTCTTGAGCAACTCCAGGCCTGTCATGGCAAGGGGGACGACAGCCTCTATCAGACGATGCTCGACGCCTCCATGTTTCGCGACGAAGGGATGGCCAAGACATTGGTCAATCGCCTCAACCAGATCCGTTCAGTGAGCGAGACAATGGCAGGACCCCTGGTAAGCTATACAGGGGCCGGACACATTCAGTATAACCTTCCGGTTCCGAAGCGAGTGGCCCGCCGCCTGACTGGTCAGGTCCGCCAGGTCAGCGTCTATATGACCTCTTTCGATGTGGGGCGCATTGAGGAATTTCAAGATATGCTTCGTGAGAAGATTGCGGACTATCTGTGGCTGACACCGGTCAGTGCGAAGGGGCCGCCTCGACGATGTTTGAGAAAGGCGTACGGCGTCAAGCCTGGCAGTACAGAATACTTCGCTGACACTCGCTGGAGACCGCACCTTTTGCGCCTCATCAATGCGTGAAGGAGGAATCTGATGCCGGAACAGGCGGTGATTGCTCGACGGACACCATGTATTGTCGAGAGTAGATCCAGGCACTGTCTATACGTGTCAATGCGGGCGATCGAAATCGCAGCCGTTTCTGCGATGGATCCCATACAGGGACTATGTTCTCGCCGATGGAGATTTACTTTGAAGAGAAGAAACGCATGGCGTTCTGTGGTTGTAGCAGACAAAAGCCTTCCCTTCTGCGACGGGTCTCACTCGCGAATCTAACAGGCTGCGGAAAAACTATTGGGCACAGCAGACATTCAACGGCTTGCCACGTCTAGGACAACAGGGAACGCTGCTGGCTGACGTTTTCAGTATGCAGCTAATTATGTTGTATCGGCAGTGAATCCGGACAGTGAGCGCGAATGATTCGGTGGCTTTCTGGGTGCGCCTTCGCGATCCACTCAAACAGGCGCCTCGTAACCAAAGAACATGGGCTGCTGAAGGTCGACGGAAGAAGCCGGCGGTGATGCAGCCGTCCTTTGAAAACCGATGAACGCTTGACAGTTTCCCGGGTCTGTTTCAAACTACACCGCACTACTCAATACGTTGGGGTTGTTAGCGATTGGGAACGCAGCGCATGCGAAACAAGATACCCTGTTCTGCTGAACGGTTTAGCCTCCTGGATCCTCCCATGATCCAGGCTGTGGTTGACCGCAATGCCTTTCACATCGGCAATCAATATCTCTCTGAAAATCGCGTTCGGATCGTCGAGGCCGATGATACCCAGATTTCCTCCGCTGTCATCGGGAATTCCGGTCTCTATGAGCAGACAATCCGTCTCAAAGAGGGGCATCTCATTTCGAAGTGCAGCTGCGCGTTACCGGAAGAGCCGATTTGTCGTCACTGTATTGCGGTCCTGTTGGAATACCATCGCTGGGCACAGCCGAGAAATGGCCAGCAGAAGAAGGCGAAACCGTCCGCAGCCCCACAGCCAGCACAGGCCTCTCCAAATCGCGACAACGCGCCAACCCCAAATCCTGCTTCGACCACCGACCTGAAGCTGGGCGAGGTGATGGCATTCATCGCATGGTTGCAAACAGCGATGCATGCGTTGGAGCGTGGGCAGCCGCTGTCTGACTCGCCAATGCTCGGCGGGGATCTCGCTCTCTGGGTTCAGGCCATTCGTAACCTAGAGGAACGTCGTCGTGAGAGTGAAGAAATACGGATCAACCTGGAATCCGACATACGGGACCGGGAAGCCTATGCCGGCCGATTGACCCAACAGTTGCAAGCTTCGATGGAGGAGATCAAGACGACCCAAACCAGTTCTCAGCAACTGCAGCAGGAACTGACGGCTTGTAGAGAAATGCTCGCAAAGGTTTCCGAGGTTGCCTTCGAAATTGGGAGCTATGACAACCAGCTCAAGTCTCTCGCAAGTGAGGTGATGTCAAAGGGATCACAACTCGACAAGCTCGCTCAATCTTTCAGGGAAGTCTCAACGGCATTGAAAGCGCTTTCCAAGACCTCTGCCACCTCCTAGCCTATCTCCGCCCTCTTTCCTTTCAGGTTCCATGCGTGCCTTGAAGCTATTGCGTCTGGTCAGGCAACTTCAGTATGATACGGCCCTCGTTTTATCCATTTGATCCAAGGGAGGGAGGATTAAATTATGAAAGGGATTTGTGCAGGGATTGTCACGGTAGCAGGGACGATCCTGGTAACCGGTGCGTCACTACGTTCTAGCGAATGAACCAAAGGGTGAGGGTCCACCTGATTATAGCGGGATCTCGAGCATATATTACATATTGATCGGATTGATTCTAGCCTACGGCGTCTACGATTCATTCTTCAAAAATCCTAACTCGCGTTATTGATGACGGTTCGTCGAGACTTCGCATAGAAGCCAGGCGAGGGGCATGAGCCGAGAGGAAAGATATTTCCTCTGGTTGCCCCTAGCCTCTGGCCCAGCCCCCCGCTCTCCCGAATATTGGTAATTGCAACAGAAGCGCATATGAAAATGCGAGATACTCTAGTGCATCCAACGCTACTTTAGCTCTGGCGACTGTGCATAGGATGGGCATCCATGTGTTGCGGCCGTGCTCACGCCATCGAGCGCTGAGGGCCCGACCCGAATGCCGTCACCACCGTCCACACCGAATGGCCATCGGCCATTCCCAAGCTGATGGTCTCCGTCATTCAATTGCTTTCAGCATATCGATGTGATGATAACACCCTAGCCCATCAGGGATTGAAATATTGCACGTGGAGTTAGAACCTATTCTCTATGGGAGTGTCTATGAATGTGGGGGAGGTTCAGTACCAATTCCGGTGAGCCTGGCACGAGGAGACACCTTCATTGTCTGACCGATCAGTCGAGGTCGCCCCGCACGGAGCGCGTTCGTTCGTTTTGGGAAGGGTCCCTGACGTAAGGATTCCATCTCTGCCAAGGAAGTCCGTAGGGACTGCGCGATCAGCCATGCGAGCGTCAAACTAGGACTCCAATACACGGCATCGCGTAGACGGTCGACGAGATCGCCAGGAAGGCTGACGGTTAGACCGGACCGAACGAGGCTGTTGCTGCCCAGGCTCGCTCGGTTTGGAAGCGGGACGAGAACCCCCTCGGTGCTCATCCTTGGTCGAGTGACTCGGAACGGCCTGATCGGTCGACGACATTGTATCCCTCTCCAAGTTACTCCGAATGAAGCGGCCCCCTGGACTATGGTCTGACGTCAGACGATAATTAGTCCCTGTCAGATTGGAGGGCCGCGCCGCTCTGAAAGGCAGGGCGCGGTCCCGATGGCGGAAGCACGTGGCGGTGGGATGGCTCCGGATGGGCATAATCCAGAGGTAGTCCCACCTGCGTGAGAGGCATGAACCTCTTGAGTGGGGACCCACCGGCCTTTCGCTTCGCCAAGAAACTTCCAGCTCCAGGCCATTGGCCGGCTCTCCCCTTCTGTCTGCTGATGAGAGAGCTATGGCGGTACAGCAACCCCTGTACCAGGATATTTCCGTTGAAAATATTTCGAAGCTAACGTTGTAAGTCGTTGACTAAATGTGATTTGGCGAGTGAGTGGAAAATGGAAAAGATGAGGCTATCGGTCAGAATCGTATCTGTTTCGGTACGCTTCTTATATCCTGCGAGATACAGGCACGGAAGGAATCCGGTAGATGAACGCTGCGGAGAGCCAGAGATGGAGTCCGATCTACCTATCGGTGGAGATGCTTCATCGCGGAGGCACAGAGGAGGATGAAGAGACCGATCCAGAGCGCGGCTCGTTGAAAGGGGATCGCTTCGTAGGATTCATTCTCCGCCTTCTTCCGCGTCATCGGACTTGAAGAGCACTGTGTAGAGGAAGAGCGTGAGAAGACAGAGAACGAGAAACAGCTTGATAAAGAAAACGGTCAGATATTTCGCATGGTGCTGGATCCCGCTACCGGTTTGCGAGGTGATGACCTGATTAACATAGTGGAAGTTGATGCCACCGGTAAGCAGCAGGACGACGCAGCAGGATACCCGCGACTTTCTTGTAATGCTGATAGAACGCATCGGTAATCGGCTTGATCTGCTCCTTCGGCAACCGCCTGTTTCAGCCCAGGGGTCACGGCCATGACGAGGAACGCGAGTCCGCCGATCCAGATGACCGCCGACAACAAGTGGATCCAATGATTGATGATCGGGATCAGTGTATTGAGGTCGGTGACGAGGCTTTGAAGACGCGTCCATTCCGATAACCGTTAGGCGTGAAACGTGAGGCGTGCGGCGTCCCGATCACGATCTGAGAAAGTACTTCTTACCACGCCTTACCCCTCACGCCTTACCCCTCACGTCAAAACTTAAAGACCGGTGCTTCGTTGCCGAATCGTTTCTTGCGGAGTTCTTCCATCAGCTCAATGGTAATCAGGGGGATGCTATTCTCGCGTGCGTGCTTTTCAACGCCTTTTTTCACCATGGCGCGCAAGAAATACGGGAATCCGGTTGAGTCGTGTTTCTGAGTCCTCATCCCACGCCACCTGGCTTTCTTCCGGCGTATTAAATGCGACTTTGATCTTCTCGCCACCCTTCGGGGTGTAGAGACACCATTGATCTTCGTCCAGCCAGTCGCCGTGATCGACGTAGGGGCGTGCGCGGCAGCCGCCGCAGATGTCCGTGTATTCGCAATCACCGCATTTGCCTTTCAGGTGCGGATAGCGGAAGGAATTGAAGACATCGGACTTTTCCCACAGATCGACGAAGCTTGTCTCGCGGATATTCCCGGCAGACAGCGGCATGTAGGGGCAAGGGGTCAACTCGCCGTTAGGGGTCACACGCGCGTAGTTGGTGCCGGCGAGGCAACCGCCACCCATATAACCAGTCGCTTTGGTAATAGGGGAGTTCGGATCTTTCTCGTACGCCAGCCGTTTGAAATGCGGCGCACAGCGGGCTCGGACGAGCATGCCCTTGTAATTATCCTGACAGTTGACCAGGTAGCCGAGCACCTCTTCGTACTGAGCCGGGGTGATGTCGGTGAGTTCTTCGCCGCGGCCGGTGCAGACCATGAAGAAGACATTGAGCACCTTGGCGCCAAGCTGGTGCGCCCAATCGATCACCTCAGGGCAGTTCCTGATAATTCATGGGCTGCGCGCTGAAGTGCACCTGGAAAGCCAGCCCGTTCCGCTTGCAGGCCTCGATGCCGGCGAGTGCGGCTTCCCATGCGCCGGGCACGCCACGGAAGCGATTGTGTTTCTGGGGATCGAGCGAATCGATACTGATGCCCATGCCCATCACGCCGATCTCGACCAAGTCCTTCGCCATCCGGTCATCGATCAACATGCCGTTGGTCCCGAACACCACCATGAAGCCGAGCTTCACGGCGTGGCGCGCGATGTCGAGGATGTCAGGACGGACGAGCGGTTCGCCGCCCGTGATCACGAGGAGGCAGCCCTTGTTGACCTGGGCAATCTGATCGATGAGCTTGTAGCATTCTTCGGTCGAGAGTTCGTCGTCCCCGCCGGCGGACTTCGTCGTCGCGTCGAGATAGCAATGGTCGCACTTGAGATTGCAGCGCTTCGTGAGGTTCAGCGCGATGAGATAGGGTTTGAAGTCGTCGACGGTCCGGCCGTCGTGCGGCGCAGGAGCCGTGGATGACGGAGTAAAGAACTGCGTCACCTGTTGCTGGATGCTTCCGAACGCGCCGGCAAGAGACGCGGAACTCGAACATTGGAAGAGATTTACCCATGAGTGTTAGGCGCTAGGCGTTGGATTGTGAATGGGACGCGTGCGCGTCAGAGACAGGCCTCGTCATTCAACATTGAGCATTCAACATTGTCATCGGCAAAGCTAGGAACTCGCTTTGCCGGTCAGGTTCGCGATCATGTCCTTCAGGTTGCCGGTCTTCATGGCCTCCGCCATGTAGTCTTTGGCTTGTTCGATGCCCTCGTGAGCCACTTCGGCCGTGATGACCGATGACGCCGATCTTATCGGCATGTTTTTCAATGAGGGCGCGCGTGCACTCGCGCATGAATCCCTCAGGAGCCCGTTCGAGCCGCGATTGAGCGTCCGGCGTCCAGGTATAGGGAGAGGCAGGGACCGGTTCCGCCGCGTGGCCGTTCCCGCTCCCACGACCGTTCTCATGCGAGGCGGTCGCGCCATTGGTGCCGTTCGTCACAGCAGCCACGGTAGCCTGGGCTTCGGTCGAGGCGCCGGTTCCCTTGTTCGCGAAGATGGGGGTGTAGTCTTCTGAGGCCGCTTCCTGAATCATGGGTGCGGCATACTCCAGCGTGATCGTGGTCATGCCGAGTTTGCGAGCGGTCTTTTCGATTTTAGCCTTGGCGCGTCGGCGTTGGAATCCGGCTGGGACTGCACGGATTCCTTCTTTGGCGTCCTTCGTCCATTGCATGGGGACGTCATCGTAGGCCAGGTCGGTTTCGAGGACTCCTTCGACGTGCGCCGCTGCTTCGAAGATCTTCTTGTCGACCAGTTTGAAGCGGTCGCCTCCGGCGGCGCAGACGGGGCACTTCACGGGCGTCTCGCCCTTGCCGATGTAGCCGCAGCCGTCGCAGACGAAGTAATCCTGGGTCATCCGGTCCAGAGTAGGCTTGAGTGTCTGCACTGACTTTCGGCTTTTCTTCTACGATCTCGGTCATCATGCCGCTGAGCGTCGAGCCCATGAGATCCTTCACCACGGACTCGTCAGCCTGCATCTTGTCGCGGTCGATGCCCGCGGCATCCAGGCTGCCACCCAGTGCGCGCATGGCGTCCATCGCGCCCTTGGGCAGGATGTGTCCTATGGCCGTATCGACCACCGTGTTGCTGATGATGGTGTGGCCCTTTTCGATGGCATAGCGGTGGATGGCCGTCTTGGCCACGCCTCTGGCGAATATCGGGATCTTTTCCATCCGGCGGAGGGCTTCTTCCGTCCAGGCGATGGTGTATTCCGCCAGCGTATCGATCGGCGGCACGTATTTCCGGTTCGACACCAGGATATTGCAGGGCGCGGACCGCAAGAGATTTTCCGTGTTGCTGCCGATGTCCATATCCTCGTCGCTGTGCACGCCGATCCGCCCGACGATGAGCAATGCGGGGATATCCTTGCGCACGTATTGAATGATCTTTTCGAAGGCCTTGCCGTCCAGCAGGGTCGTCTTGACGTCGGTTTGTTCGGCCTGAGCGATCTCGCGGCAGATGTCGAGGTGCGACTGGTAGATCTTCGCGAGGCCGCTGTCGATGATTTCTTCGTGTAGCTTTTCCTGCTCCTTGAAGCGGAACACTTTGCCGGCTTCCTCGTTGAGGACACCTGAGATGCTATGAAAGGCGGCATAGTGGAAATAGGGATCGAAGGCCGAGATGGCTTCGACCGGCATGTTGAAGGCCTTGCCCAGCGCCAGGCCGGTCATGAGTCCGCCGAAGGAATAGGGGCTGCCGTCCACCGCCACCACGATTCTCCCGCCGGTCATGGGCTGGGTTTGCTTGATGATCAGCATGTCCGAATTCCGCACGCGACGAAGCACGCGCTCGGTGTTGCTGCCGATCACGCTGTCCTTCACCGCGCCGACACCCAAGGCACCCATGATCACCAGGTCGTAGGCATTGGTATTGATGTCTTCGGCCAACACCTTCCAGTTCCGGCCTTCGAGCGAGCGACGCTCGATCGGCAGGTTGTTTTCCGCGCATTTCTTATCGACGTAGTCGAGGTAGGAGTCGGTGATGATCTGGAGCCCACGGGTAATCAGCGAATCGTGGATTTGGCGCTGACGGTCGAGTTCTTTTTCATCATGGTACTCTTCGGGCAAGCCCGCTTCCATCTGTTTGAAGCGCTTGTCATGCATTTTGGCCGCATAGACGTGGCTGCCCACGATCTTCGGAGCCGAAGGCTTTGGCGAAGTGAACACCGACGTCGACGGCTGTGTTGGAATGGTCGGAGTTATCGACCGGGACATAGATCGTCTTATACATCGAGATGTCTCCTCAAGATGCCCTCCAGGCCAGGGCGAACGAGAGTAATTGTCAAAATTTCCAAATGGTTGACGAACTTCCGCAGCCTCAAAGAACGTGTATGATAGCACCGGCCTGAATTCGAATGCAAGGCGTCGACTGGAGTGTGCAAGTGGGGCGACGCTAGGATGCAGGGGTCACGACGGATCTTTCGCCGCGAATCCTTTGCGGAGCGAATGCGATTGCTCGGGAGCGGAGGATCTCTTCCAGGGACAGGAGGGCATCGCGTCCAGAGTTCCCTTCGATCCCTCGGATCAAACTCTTGTCGGCATAGGGGCCTGATTCTTTTGGGGCTTGGGATAGGGATCCCGTCCACTTCCGTGGGTCCCGGCTTCCCTCTTTCCGTTCCCAGGCCCGGAGACAGGCCTTGGCGATGAACGAGTTCAGCGGCGCCGGGTTATAGAGGAGCTTTCTGATACTCGTCGGAGTCAGCATCAGAGGGTTATAGCCGGCCGAGAGGTACCCCTCTTCTAACAGCCGTTGTTCCAGATCGGTGTTCGGCTGAATGCCCAAAAAGAACATGAGGGGAAGACGCGCTCCTCACCCAGGATCGAGGCGACCACCTTGTAGGACTCCACGCTTTGGAGCAACGACTCCTCGGTTTCTTTTGGACTGTTCAGCGAGTAGTTGAGGATGACCTTCCCCTTGAATCCCGCTTCTGCCAGATAGCGACAGCCATCGTACAGCCGCTCAAGCTTGAATCCCATGTGGAGGTTGTTCAGCACCTCTTGGGAGCCCGACGTAATAGCGACCTCGAGATCGCCGACGCCGGACCGGACCATGAGTTTTGCCAACTCCGGGGTGATCAGCGATGTCCGAATATAGCCGGACCACTCGATCTCCAACTTCTCGGCGAGAATCCGTTCAAGGATCTCGGTGCATTGGGGATAGGCTTCTTTCCCGGTAATGAACTGGGCATCCGTGAACCAGAAACGCCTGGCGCCCCATTGATGGTAGTGCTGAGAGATATCCTTGACGACCATGGAGGGTGGCCGATAGCGGACCCGCTTTCCTTCAATGTATGGGTAGAGGCAGAACGCGCAGTCGTAGGGGCAGCCTCGCTTCGACTGGACCCCGATGGATTCACCCAGATATTCCCGATATTGCGGGAAGATCGAGGTCAGGTAGGGCAAGTCGACGGTGAGTGCATCGAGCAGGGCCGGCGCACCCTGCTGGCCCTTTCGAATGGTCTTTCCCTCCCGGAGGATGTAGCGCTCGTTCTCCAGCGACTGGCCTTCAATCACCTTGAGGATGGCGTCTTCACCTTCCCCAAGAATCCCGATGGTGCCTTCCGGGAGTTTCTGGATGAGCTGATCGGCAAAGGCGGTAAAGGCTCCGCCGCCGATCATGATCTGCGCCTTCGGGAACTCCTTCGCGATCAACCAGGGGTAGGAGAGCGCCGCCCGGATATGACTGTAGTAGCGGTAGAGCTGTTGCAGCCCCGCAAACGAGGCGACGACCCGCTTGAGTGGATTGCTCGCAAAATAGAAATTAAACGCATGTTCCAGCGAGGAGTCTCCCTCATGCGGGGAAAAGATCTGAATGTCGCGCCAGGAGAAACAGACGAGGTCCGGCTTGAACTCGGTTGCGGCATCGCGGACCGCGCTGCTCCGTTGGGCTTCGGGAAAGAGGGACAGATCGAGGATGCGCTGCCGCACGTCCGGCTTGCGCCGATGAATAAAATCAGCGAGATAGGTCACACCAATGGGATAGACCTTCTTGCAGGGGAGAAAGACGTAGAGGATAGAATTCCATAGTAGTCTGAATGTCAGAACGATGCTATAACGTCGAACAGTCTTTGACTTTAGACTTTCGACGTAGGCTATTACTTGATTGCCACATGTATCGCCACAATCCCGCCGGTCAGGTTGCGATACGTGACCTGACGAAAGCCTGCGTCGAGGAGCATCTGTTTCAATCGTTCCTGGTCCGGGAAGTTCCGAATGGAGGCAGGGAGATATTCGTAGACGCCGGTCGTGTCATGCGCCACTTTCGTGCCAATCCAGGAAGAAGCCGGAACGAGTACCAATCGTACAGGGCCCGCAGCCAACCAAAGACGGGTCGGGAAAACTCCAGGCACACAAACCGCCCGCCTGGTTGCAAAATACGGTGAATTTCCGTGAGCGCTTGCCGAAGATCGCCGACGTTCCTCATGCAGAACCCTGTGGTCACCGCATGGAAGGTCCCATCGGGAAATCCCAGATGCTCGGCGTTGGCTTCGAGACAGGTAATCCTCTGTCCAGGCCTCGCCCAGTGACTTTCTTCAGCCCCTCGACGAGCATGGCGTGGTTCAGGTCGGAAGCAATGACGCGGCCGTTGGCTCCCATGCGCGGTTCGACCAAGAGCGCGAGATCGGCTGTGCCGGCTCCAACATCGAGTGCCCGGCCTTCAGTGGTGACGGGGACATAGGAGGCAGTAATTTTCTTCCACCGGTGGTGCAGTCCAAAACTCAGGAGTGTGTTGTTGAGATCATAGACGCGGGCGATCGAGGTGAACATCCGCTGGACCGCTTGCTCGCGGGCCTGGCCGGACCAGGTCGAGACGGTGCGAGGGGCCGCTGAGGAGTCGGTCCCCTTCTGAGCGGGTGGTGTATCCACATGCACCATGAGAGCGTGGTAGCACCGGCCTTCCGGGTTTGTCAAGGCGAGCCCGGCTCCGCATGCTATAATCCCGCCCCTGATGAATAACTCGATCATCATCAAAGGGGCGCGGGAGCACAATCTCAAGAACATCGATGTGACGATCCCACGCGACCAGCTCGTCGTGATCACGGGGCTGAGCGGGTCGGGCAAGTCGTCGCTGGCCTTCGACACGATCTATGCCGAGGGGCAACGACGGTACGTCGAGTCGCTCTCGGCCTATGCCCGTCAGTTCCTCGAACAGATGGGCAAGCCCGACGTCGATTCGATCGAAGGGCTCTCGCCCGCCATTTCCATCGAGCAAAGAGCACCAGCCACAATCCCCGGTCCACGGTCGGAACCGTGACGGAGATTTACGACTATCTCCGTCTCCTCTTTGCCCGGGTCGGACGCCCTTCCTGCTTTCAGTGCGGCGAGGAAATCACGGCGCAGACCGTGCAGCAGATGGTGGATGCCATTGGCCTGCTGCCGGAAGGGAGCAAGTTTCAGCTATTGGCCCCGATCGTCCGCGGCAGGAAGGGAGAGTATCGAAAGAACTCCTCGACATGCGCCGGGCCGGCTACGTCCGGGCCAGGGTCGATGGTCAGCCGGTTGAGTTGGGACAGGACATCACGCTCGATAAACAGAAGAAACACACGATCGAAATCGTGGTCGATCGGCTGGTGATGAAGCCGGGCGAGGCGATGACGCGGCGGTTGGCCGATTCGGTGGAAACGTCGCTGAAACTCGCCGGCGGGCTGGTCGGTGTGCTGACGGACAACGGGAAAGTGTCACTCTATAGCGAGAAGCTCGCCTGCATCCGCTGCGGCGTCAGCTATCCGGAAATTACGCCGCGCGTGTTTTCGTTCAACAGCCCGCATGGAGCCTGCCCGGCCTGCGACGGCATCGGCTATGCCATGACGCCCGGCTATTCTGACGATGAAGACTTCACGCTGCTGGAACCCTGCGAGGTCTGCAAGGGCGCGAGGCTGCGGCCTGAAAGCCTGTCCGTCAAGGTGGCCACACAGTCGATCGCGGAGGTGACGCATCTCTCCGTGCGAGCCGCTGCCGACTTCTTCAGTTCGGTGAAATTCACGGAGCGCGAACTGGTGATCGCCCATCGCATCTTGAAAGAAATTCGCGAACGGCTCGGGTTTCTCGTCAACGTCGGTCTGGATTATCTGACGTTGGATCGGGCGGCCGCCACGTTGTCCGGCGGAGAAGGCCAACGCATCAGGCTCGCCACGCAAATCGGTTCCGGCCTCGTCGGCGTCCTCTACATCCTCGACGAGCCGTCGATCGGTCTCCATCAGCGGGATAATCGGCGCTTGCTCCAGACCTTGCTTCGCCTGCGCGACCTGGGCAACACGGTGGTGGTGGTCGAGCACGATGCAGAAACCATGATGGCGGCGGACCATCTGCTGGATATGGGGCCTGGTGCCGGAACGCAGGGGGGCGGGTCATCGCCCAAGGCACGCCGAATGACGTCATCGGGAATCCCGACTCGCTGACGGGCCAGTATCTCCGCGGCACGCACATGGTCAGCCTGCCTCGCCGCCAGCGCAAGGCCAAGGGGCTGTTGTCCATCGTGGGGGCCACGAAACACAACCTCAAGGGGATGACCGCCAAGATTCCGCTCGGCCTGCTCACCTGTGTGACCGGGGTGTCGGGGTCCGGAAAGAGTACGCTGGTTCTTGAGGTGCTGTTCCATTCCCTCTCCCAGTTGCTCTATCACAAAAACCGAAGATCGATGGCTGCAAGGAGCTGCTGGGCGCCGACGCGCTGGATAAAGTGATCGACATCGACCAGTCCCCGATCGGCCGGACTCCACGCTCGAATCCCGCGACCTATACAGGTCTCTTCAGTTTCATCCGGGATCTCTATTCCAATCTGCCCGAGTCCCGCGTTCGTGGGTTACAAGCCAGGCCGCTATAGTTTCAATGTGAAGGGCGGTCGCTGTGAGGCCTGCCAGGGCGATGGGTTGATCAAGATCGAGATGCATTTTCTGCCGGATGTCTACGTGACCTGTGAGGTCTGCAAGGGCCAACGGTACAACCGCGAGACGATGGAGATTCACCATAAGGGGAAGAGCATCGCCGACGTGTTGAATATGACGGTGGACGATGCCGTGGAGTTCTTCGAGCATATCCCGTTCATCAAGCGGAAACTCGACACCTTGCATGATGTCGGGTTGCACTACGTGAAACTTGGCCAGTCTGCCACGACGCTGTCCGGAGGCGAGGCGCAACGAGTCAAACTCTCGCGCGAACTGTCGAAACGTCCGACCGGACGCACGATGTACATCTTGGATGAACCGACGACCGGACTCCATTTTGCCGACGTGCAACGGTTGCTGGATGTGCTGGATCGGCTTGTCGAAGCCGGCAATACCGTGGTAGTGATCGAACATAATCTCGATGTCATCAAGAATGCGGATTGGGTCATTGATCTCGGGCCGGAGGGTGGCGATCGAGGCGGTGAGATCGTGGCCGAAGGCCCGCCGAAGGAAATAGCCAAGTCGAAGCGATCGTATACGGGACAAGTGCTTGAAAGAAGCGGGATGAAGGGTGAATTATGGCCAACGGAAGAAAAGAGTCAGTCAAGGCAAATTATGGCCACGAAGAAAAAGAGCGGCTACGCGACAAGACCGACAAAGGCTACAACTGCAGCAACTGGTGGCGGTTCAGGCTAGGACTGCAGCAACTGGTGGCGGTTCAGCAGAGGACTGTGCGTTCTATCTGGGTCGTCCGTACGACATGGCAGCCAAGCAATCGAAGCCTGGTTGGTTGCTCTACGACTCCAAGGACTTAGTCACTCACGCCGTTTGCGTCGGCATGACCGGAAGCGGCAAGACCGGTCTGTGCATCGGTCTGCTTGAAGAAGCGGCGATCGACGGCATCCCTGCGCTGATCATCGATCCCAAGGGGGATCTGGCGAACTTGATGCTGACGTTTCCGCAGCTCCGTGGTGAGGATTTCGCGCCCTGGATCAATGAGGACGATGCCCGTAAGAAGGGGCTCTCGTCGGCGGACTATGCGACCCAGCAAGCCGAGATGTGGAAGAAAGGCTTGGGGGATTGGGGCCAGAGCGGCGAGCGGATTCAAAAGCTCCGCGATGCGGCCGGATGTGGTGGTCTATACGCCTGGAAGCAATGCGGGCATTCCCGTCTCCATCCTCAAGTCCTTTGCAGCGCCGTCGCAGGAAATTCTGGACGATACCGAGATGCTGCGCGAGCGGATCAGCACGACGGTGACGAGTCTGTTGGGTCTCATCGGCGTCGAGGCTGATCCCATAAAGAGCCGCGAGCACATTTTGCTGTCGACCATTCTCGGACCACACCTGGAAGGCAGGCCAGGATCTGGATCTGGCCACATTGATCCAGCAGATCCAGACGCCGCCGGTTGCCAAGATTGGTGTGTTGAATCTGGATTCCGTTCTACCCTTCGAAGGAACGCTTTGCCCTCGCCATGCAGTTAAATAACTTATTAGCTGCGCCGGGATTTTCAGCCTGGTTGGAAGGCGAAGCGCTCGATGTCGGCCAGATGCTCCATTCGCCAGGGGCAAGCCGCGGCTCGCCATTTTCTCGATCGCGCATCTCAACGACGCGGAGCGCATGTTTTTTGTCACCTTGCTGCTGAGTCAAACGCTCGGCTGGGTCCGCGCGCAATCCGGTACGACCAGCCTCCGCGCTATTCTCTACATGGACGAAATCTTCGGCTATTTCCTCCGGTCGCCAATCCGCCGTCGAAGCAACCGTTGCTGACGTTGTTGAAGCAAGCCCGCGCGTTCGGTCTCGGCGTGGTGTTGGCGACACAGAATCCGGTCGATCTGGATTACAAAGGCTTGGCAAATACCGGCACCTGGTTCATCGGGCGGCTGCAAACCGAACGAGACAAGGCTCGCGTGCTAGAAGGACTGGAAGGCGCATCGGCAAGCTCTGGGAAGAAGTTCGATAAACAGGGGATGGAACAGCTTCTCGCCGGCCTCGGTAACCGTGTCTTTCTCATGAACAATGTCCACGAAGATGCGCCGGAGGTTTTCAGACAAGATGGACGCTGTCCTACCTTCGAGGGCCACTGACACGGACGCAGATCAAGACGCTCATGGATCCCGTGAAACGCTCAGGCGTCAGGCGTAAGGGATCGAGGGAGCACGCAGCAGCCGAAGGTCCGCTATCCCTGCTACCCCGTTACCCGCTCACCCTGAACTCATCGTCCGATGCTCCCACCCGATGTGCCGCAACAGTTCATCCCGATTCGTAGCACGCCAGCCGAGCGGCAGCGCGTTGATCTACCAGCCGATGCTGCTCGGCACCTCGCAAGTGCGGGTATCAGACAGCAAGGCCGGCGTGGATGTGACACAGGATGTGACCGTGCTTGCGCCGATCTCGGACGGTGCGGTGGCGGTGGACTGGGATCGTGCCATGGAAGCGGGATTGGCCGTCGCTGACTCTGGAGCCCTCGCCCTCAGACGGCGCGCAGTTCGGAGTCAGTCCCCAGCGCGGCGAGCAAAGCCAAGAGTTATGAAGCCTGGAATAAGGACTTTTCTGGGTGGCTGTTCCGAACCCAGAAAGTCGATCTGTTGAAGAGCCCTAGTACGAAAGAAGTCTCGAAGCCTGGCGAGTCCGAGAGGGACTTCCGTGTGCGGCTGCAACAATCCGGTCGTGAAACACGGGACAAACAATCGGACAGCCTGCGGCGAAAGTACGCACCGAAGATTGCCGCCTTACAAGATCGGATCCGGCGTGCAGGACAAATGGTCGAACGGCAGCAAGCGGAGTCTCGGTCGAGTCAAATGCAGGCGGCCATTTCGGTCGGTGCCTCGATCCTGGGCGCATTCCTTGGGCGGAAGACGATCAGCGCGGCAAACATCGGCCGGGCGACAACGGCGATTCGCGGAGCCGGACGTGCGATCAAGGAATCGCAGGATGTGGGGCAAGCCGAAGAGAATGTTTCGGCATTGCAGCAACAATTGGCCGACCTCGAAGCGCAGTTCAAGACGGAAACTGATGCACTTGCTACCGCGACCGATCCCCTCAACGAAAGACTCGAAACCGTGTCTCTCAAACCCACCAAAGCCAACATCACCGTGAAACTTGTGGCCCTAGCCTGGACGCCGCATTGGCAGTGATGAGAAGGGAGTCCTGACCCAATCATGGCAGTGAGGTGGCCTGACGTCCTGAAGTTGGCGCAGAGCGGCCTTATGGAGTCGTGACGGATCCGGTCGCGAGCCGGTGCATGTCCTTGTCTCATTCGGGTCACGCGTGGCGTTGGTCGGCGTACCTCTCACTTACCTGATGAAGTAGCAGAACCCTTCGTGCTCGATGAGTTTCTTCGCCATTACCCCAGCGGCTGTTTCAAGCGTGGCGGCAAGCGTCTCGTTCTGGGTACCGAATACGCTTCCGCCGCGAACCGCTTTCCCCGCGAGTGATGTCACCGCAGCCTCAGCACGCAGGGCATCACGGGTCACTCGGGCCAAGGCTTCCAGGGGAATTGTGGGATGATCGGCATCGAATTCAGGGTAGGGCGACTCCTGGGAGTTCGGCCTCACTCTCAATGCGGTCGCGCCATGTACGGCCGGTACTCGAAAGGCCGTGTCGAAGAAGGCTTCCAGGAAAATACGTATCAGGTCGGCGCTGACACGTTGAGAGTCGACTGTGGTGGCCGACATGCGAACTGAACTTGGCAGGGCTCACCTCAATTTCCGCCGAGATCCCGGGAACAGCAGGGTGTTGCCGCTTCGATCGACGAACCCTTTCGAGGTTACTTTGACGACCCCGAAGGCCGGCTCCCGCGGAAATCTGATCTTGCCTTGAAACTGAGATCGCCAAAATAGGCCTTTGTTGTACGCCAAGCAGCATCCGAGCGAAGCGAGAGGAATCCTGCTCGAGTTGATCCTCATCAAGGCCGAGACTCCGCGTTGCCATCGCCCGGCCGATTCGATGACTTGTGTGAGTTTGTCTAAATCGATTCGCGCGGTCGCGTCATTGGCCACGTCATCGAGGACGTTGGCGAGGATAGCGAGGGAGGCCTCCTTGTCGGGATGCCGCTTGCGAATCGTATCAATGACGGCTGCCAAGGGACGGACGCTCGTCGCTGTGTCCCTCCTGGAGTTTGCAGGGACAGAGGCTCGGGCGAGGTGCCAGCATCACGGTCGCTCATTCAGTGGTTCGTCGTGGGCTTGCCCGGTACAAGCTAGGAACTTCGTCGCGAGCTCTTTGTTGTCGGCCAATTTTTGGCGGAACTTTCCGTGATGCAGATCCGGTTGATCGCGTAGTTGCAGGACCGAAGAACTGCAGCCTGCTTGCACGAGCAGGATGACCAGCAGGGCAAACAGAGAATGTGGTAATCGCTTCATCGCTACCTCTTGGTGGTGGTTGTTGAGCCGACGGATTATTTAACCTGCATTGCCGACTCCTGGAAATACACAACAGCCATGCCGATAGAAGGTGCCTGCGGTAGAGAACGAATCTTGGGTTTGTCTGAGTTTCTGAATAACCCAGTGAATGGCATTAAGCACATTGGGTATCGATTCAGCTACTTCTGTAGCTGAATCGATACCGCCGCCCGTGGTCAATGCTTGCGCTCTTTCTGCATGATCTTGTCGGTCCAGGCCAACAGGATGGCGGAACCGAGGAAAGTCATGTGGATAAAGATCTTCCACTTAATGTGTTCAGGGATCTTCATTGCGCGATATTGACGAACGATTTCGAGAAGATGAATGCTGGAAATGCCGATCAGAGAGGCTGCCGAGTTTGATCTTAATGGTGCCGGGATCGATGTGGGTCAGCCAATCCGGTCGATCGGCATGGCCCTTCTAAATCCAATTTGCTCACGAAGGTGGCATACCCGCCGATAATCACCATCGTGAGCAAGTTCGCTACCATCGTGACATCGATTAGCCCCAGGACGCCCAGCATAAAGACGGTCTCCTCGCTGCTGATTGATGTGCCGGATCATCTCCCATAGTTCGACGAGACACTTGTACGCGTACAGCAGCTCGACCACGCTGAGGCCACCATAGAGTGGGGCTTGGATCCACCGACTGGCGAACACCACGGTTTCAAACAGGTGCTCAACGCGGTTGATGGGCGCGGGAGCGTGCCTCACTGCGGCTGGCTCTGAAGGATCGGAATGACTCACGGCGCGCTATCCTAGTCGGCAAGGGGGGAGCTGTCAATTTGAACGACAAGACAGAGACGACTGGTGGATGAATGACGATCGCAGAGGAACGCTGATCACTCATCGAGCGTGGCAATGGGGAAGTCCAACGCTTCGAGTCTGGCTGTGGGGCACATACAGTAGAGTAGGCGAACGGTGTTGATCATCTTGTGATCCTCCGTGGCCTTCTCAAAAATGAAATCGGCCCCGGCGAGAGAACAGGCGGTCTTATTGTCGCGCGAGGGATCGTCCGTGACGATGATGATGGTCGGCGGAACCATCAATCGCTTGATGTGTCGGAGGACTTCGATGCCGCGGCCATCTCGGAGCGAGGGAATTCAGGATCACGATGTCCGGTTTCCGATTCAGAATCATCGCGGTGGTTTCTTCCGAGTCCGACGATTCTCCCACCACGTGCACGCCGGTGATTTTCTCAAGGCGCTTCTTGAGTCTGTCGCGAAAGTGGGCATCTGCGTCGGCTAGAGACGATGGTCATCTGATGGTTCCAACTGAGTGTAACTAGTCTCACGAGTCATACATAGTCTTTAGAGTCGATCAAAGAGAAAGACAATCAGCTGAACGCATATGCACTGTAGGGAGGAGTCTGACTCCGCACTGATCCGCCAGCAGGTGCGAATGGATCAAGCCGCCGCCTATATCTCAGTACTCCAGAGACTATTGTGCGCGGTGAGTCATCGTTGTGGCTATTCAACGAAATGATGATCGAGGGCATAGCGGATTAGTTCGGCGGTAGTCGTGAGTTGTAGCCTGTCCAGGAGACGGGCTCGATAGGTACTGACGGTCTTGATGCTGAGAGTGAGGGACTCGTGCGATGTTCTTGACGGACTGGCCCTGGGCTAACAAGACAATGACTTCGAATTCTCGCTCAGACAATGTGTGATGGTCGGGACCGGTGGGATTCTTGCTGACGCCTCGACTCCGAGCGTGAGACGATGAGGCCGTGACGAGATGAGTGGGTGGGTGTTTCATATCGTCGTGAGTATCGGTTCAAGGTAGACATCAGCGGTGATGCATGTGCCTCGCCCCACCTTGGATTGGATCTTCAGCCGGCCACCGATTTTTCGAACCCGATCTTCCATATGCGCGAAGCCAATGCCCTTTGCCGGTCCGCGCTCGACGTCGAAGCCTGATCCGTTGTCGCGAATGCTCAGTTGTACTCTCGTGAGCCGATGTGCCGAAGGGCGATCACGATTCGTGTTGGCGCGGGCGTGACGGACGCAATTGCTCAAGGCCTCTCTGGTGATCGTAACGAGTTCACGTGCTTCTTCGCCGGTCAGAATCTCCTCTGCCGCCGGGTCGACCCCCACACGAATCCGTAACTCACTCACCCGCTCAACGGTCTGGGCGAGGGCCTGCAACTCGGAGACCAGCCTAAACGGATCCACGCAGTCGGATTCCACACTCAGAATCATGCGTCGGATGTCTTGGATGAGCGTGTAGAGCTGGTCGGCAGCCTGATCTGTGGGCGGGCGGCCGAGCTCTGTGGCGCCCCCTGCACAATTCAGGGGAATCGCGCGAAGGCTCAACCCGATCGCATAGAGCGCTTGCAGCACAGAATCGTGCAATTCCCGTCCGATGCGGCTGCGATCGTAAAGCAGGGCGCTCAATCGTTGCTCGGCTGCCGCTGAGAGCCGCGGTAAGGCTGGTTTCGACCTGTCCACGCAGCAGGCAAGATCAACGACTCAGCTGTGTCGTGGGAATCCCTTGAGCGAGAGATGCAGGCTGTTGCAGTCGGCTTGCCAGGAGATTGCCGAAACCCGTCGATAATCTGGAAACTCCCGCCGATCTTTCATCAGTTGGAACACCCTTTCTCTAGAAAATGACGCGGAACGTCAACGGAGTCCTTCCTCGCACGGACTCCTCAGGTCGAGAGCACCCTACTAGTACGCGCCTGCCATGCATTCCGTCACCTGGCGAATCCGCCAGGTGACGGAATGCCATCAGTTGATGCATTTCTTCCGCATAGAAAGCGAGTGGTCCACTAGAAGGAAGAAGGAGGTGCTTATGCTGGTGTTGGAGGAGAGCCGATCGATCGAGTTTCGGGAAGACAAATTACTCGTGAAAACATTGTCAGATGAGCAAGATCTCAGAGCGTCGTATCATCTGCGCCGCTCAGGTGTTTGCCGACCGGCTTCCAATGGGTTGCAAAGACGACGACGGACTTGAAGTTGATGCGTACGATACGATTTGCCACGTCGGTTGGGCTGTTTGACGACGAACGGAAGCTCCGAGGCGTCTTTCGCATGGTGAGTCCTCCTTACCCATTCATGATCGAGAGCGAATTCCGTCCGTGCTTGCTTCCGAACTGTGAAATTAGGAAAAGAGCGTGACACCGTAGAGATTACCAGGCTGGCGTTAAGATCCGACGTTGACGGAGAAAGGGCTTTCTAGCCGTCTTATGCTGATCCTAATTCAAGGGGGTGTATCAATGGTCAATGCAGAATGAGGTTCCCATATTTGTACATGGTGGTCGAGAAACGGTTTCTCCGAGTGCTCCGCGGCATAGGGATTTTCGTGCGAGGCCATTAGCCCAGCCGTGTCGCTTCCGCCTGCTGGGGCGGTTTCCATCGCCGCGGTGCTGGACTGGAAGCAATTTCACGAAACATGCTCCGCAGAAACAACCGGCTTTTTTCCAGTGGATGAATGCAGTAGATGGTTCCACCCCGTTTGAGAAAAGCGGGTTTCTCGCAAGGGATCCCAGGGAGCAGTTCGCCGAGTCTGGCGTAGTCCAGACCGAGGCGGCAAGATCAGAAGCCGTTAGGCGAGATAGGGAGGAAGATTAGCCGCAGCTTGATAGAAGAAGGTTTTCAAATGACCAGGGCGAGTAGCCTACCACGGTCGGAAGCAGGCCATGCCCCATGGCAACTGCCACTGCCTGAGTGCGGGAACTGACATCAAGCTTCATGAAAATGCCTTCAACGTGAAAAACGCACCAGTCCGTTCGGTCACCCCACAATACGAGCAATTTCCCAGTTGGTTTTCCCTTCCTTCATCCACAGCAGCACCGTCATTTCTCGAGGCGAAAGCGCCTTTCACACGGTTGGATAAAGGCGTGTGGGTGTTTGCAATGAGAACCCGGTGAATAGAGGGAAGCAGAGTATTCTAGCAATCCTGCAAATCGCTGGGTACCATCCGCGTCACCCCGGCAAACGAAAAGAACGTCGCGAAGCCCCGATCACGTTCGAGCATCCCCGTAGTAATCCCATGCGTCAGTCCGGACCGACCGGAGCTTCCTCGATGAATTCTAGCTGCTTCCGAGAACTGGCTGTTGAGTATGTCTGCTTCCACGGTTTGCGTTTTGAACGGAGAGAGGATAGATTGTCAGCACTGGGTCGACGGTTGCGTATCCGTTCTTGCAATAAGCATACAGCCAGTCGTTCGAATAGCTCCACGTTGATCACGCTGTTGAATTCTTTAAAGCCGCCAGTGGCAGTGAGCTGCGCCACCCCACCGATCACTTTTGGGCATGCCACAGCCCGCTGAATAAGCTGTAAGACCTGATACACATCATCCCCTCGTCGTTGCCTCCGCCGAGTAATGAAGTATCTCAACGACATTTTGGACTCTCTTTTGTCAGGTCCTTAAATATCTCAGACGGGAAACGGCGTGGTTGCTTGCCAAGACTCTGCTGGTGCGGGGTCGTGGGATGGCCGTTACCAAGACTTCGCTGCGTCGAAAGTGGAAGGGCATGATCGTGCCCTACTCGTTGAATAAAGGAAAACTCCCTCACATAGGGCATCCTCCGAAACATTTTGTTGTTCCCGAAGGGGCTCGCTTATCATGCTCTCTGATCTCTCAATGAGCCACGTTGAATCGTGGCGATGGAGCCTAATAGAAGGGAAGTCTAATTGAGGTCGTCTCTGAAATCAATATATACAGCTTGAAATGTTCAGTCACCTCCATAAAAACTGGCTAGAGCCATATGGCCCCTTGATTATCTGCTCTCATAATCTAAGATCCTCCTGTTGTCCATTCATCAAGATCGGTGCTGTTCTTAGGAAGCATTCGCCCCAGCATGCATTTTTTGTTCGGCTTCGGTCTTGTGGCATGGCTACTGCCGCAACACTTAGAGGTTTCTGCCCAGGCACTTCGGTTCCAGCCACAGGGGGCGACTGCGGCTGGGCAGGGGAATGCCTTTGTCGCACAGGCCGATGATGCGTCAGCCATTCACTACAATCCAGCCGGGCTGAGCCAAGTCAATGGAGTCCAGGAGTCGTCACCGGAACAACCCTGCTTGGTGGGTCCATCAAATTCACAAGCCCAACCGGAATAGACAGTCGAGGGGACTTTGGAGGAAGCATCGCATCTCCCCCACCGAGCTACTCCTACGTGAGTGCGAACCTTGGATCTCTCGGATTGGACCGTCTGTCCGATGTGACGATCGGTCTTGGCCTCAACTCGCCATTCGGATTGAACACCCGCTATCCCGTGGATGGCCCCTTCAATACAGTCGTGACCTCTGCAGCGCTTCCACTCCTCGATATTAAGCCGACCATAGCCTATAAGTTTAATGATCAGTTGGCCATCGGGGTGAACGCGGACATCTATACCTTCGCAAGCTTTCTTGGACAGGGGCATGCGGAACAGCGGCAGGTGGGCAGCGGAACGCTTGCCGGTGCCTCTCTCGAATTCAACGGCAACGGAACGGGAGCCGGCGCAGCCTTCAGCCTACTGTACACACCACTCAGGAACAGCGATGGCAAACCGATCGCCTCCGTTGGACTGGTCTATCGCACCCAGGCGGTGCTGCCGTTAAGTGGTTCATTTTTAGTCAATGGGGCGAAGGTTGCCGATGCATCCACTAATCTCGTGCTTCCGCAGATTTTTACTGGGGGCATCGCTATTTGGCCGGTTCGTACGAGCGGGCGGGAATGGAAAATGGAACTCGACGTGGAATATGTCGAGTGGAAATCGAATCGTAATCTGGACATTCATCTTTCCACCGGCGTTGTCGTCCCGCAACCACAACAATGGAAGAATGTACCGGTCGTGGCGATCGGCACCGAATACAAATGGCTTGATCCCGAATGGCTGCCCTCATTGGGATGTGGCAGTCCGATCGGGGTACACGCATACCGAAAATCCCGTTCCCGATTTGACGTTCAATCCGGGAATCATTTCTTTAACTTCCAACACGCTGTCTCTTGGGGCCGGATTCTTGTGTGCGGGACAGGGCCGGTTTCTCGGAGTGGTGCCTTGCGGAGGAGCATCCGCGCTCTGGACGAAAGCGATTGGCCTGGATGTGGCCTATCAGGAATGGTTCTATGAGTCGCGGACGGTTACCGGCAATCTCAAGCCCACTGTCGATGGGACATACCATGCCTATGTCCATTTGGGGACCGTTAGCCTCAAATTCCTGTTTTGAGGAGAGGGCCTGGCGAGGGGCACGAGGCGAGAGGAAAGACATTCGTTCTGGCCGCCACTAGCCTCTGACCCCACGCCTCTCGCCAAAACTGCAACAGATGACCGAGTTCAATTACGAGACGGAATAGTTTTCGAGAGGGCTTTCCGCATCTCCGCAACAGTCTTTGCATCGAGGCCGGCTGCCGTCAATTCATTGTCTGTGGCGGCAGCGATGTTCGCCAGGTTGCCGTACTGTTTGAGCAGGCGGGCCCGTTTGATCTCGCCGATGCCGATGATCTGATCCAGTTGAGAGGCCAGAAGGGCTTTGCCACGCAGCTTGCGATGGAAGGTGACTGCAAATCGATGGGCCTCGTCACGAATGCGTTGCACAAGATGGGTGGCCGGGGAATTCGCGCGAAGCACAACGGGATTTTTTCGACCGGGCAGAAAAATCCGCTCATCCTTCTCGCCGCGTGCTTTGGCCAGTCCAATAATTGCCAGGTCCTGATGGCCGACCTGTTTCAGCCCTTCCATGGCTGCAGCAAGCTGGCCTAATCCTCCATCGATAAGAATGAGATCCGGGCGCGCGAGATTCTCGCTGTCTCCATACCGCCGCGTGACGACTTCCTGCATGCTGGCGAAATCGTTGGCGCCGGTTACGGTTTGAATCTTGAACCGGCGATAGTCGGCTTTCTTCATCTGGCCGTCTTCCCATACGACCATGGACGCGACGGACTGGTTGCCCATGGTGTTCGAGATGTCGAACCCTTCGATACGCCGAGGTGCGATATCCAGTCGTACGAGCCGCTTGAGTTCTTCAACCGCCTGCCGTCCGATTTCTTCGTCTCGCAGGTGATTGGCGACAGCGGCGCCGGCGTTCTCCTCCGCCAGGAGGAGCAGTTGGTGTTTGACGCCCCGCTCGGGCGCCACGACGCGGACGGCGTTCCCGCGCTTGCCTGAGAGCCACTCTTCGATGACCGTGACGTCGTCGAGGTCGGTGGGAATGAGCAGCTCTTTGGGCGGCTGACCGTCTTTGTTGTAGAACTGCTCAATGGCGGATCGAACGAGTTCCTCGTCGCCGGCATCGGCAGAATGAGGCCAAAAGAAGTCTTTGCGTCCGATCAAGAGGCCGCCGCGCACGAAGAGGATCTGGAGATCGACCGCCGAGCCTTGCCGCGCCAGACCGATCACGTCTTGATCGGTCGTCGTCGTTTGGGTAATGCGCTGTTTCTCAAGCGTGCGTTCGATGTTGAAGAGCCGATCGCGCAAGCGCACCGCCTCCTCGTATTCCTCACGCTCCGCCGCCGCTTCCATCTGTGTGCGTAAGTCGTCCAGCAATTCATGGTCGCGCCCTTCGAGAAACTGGCGCACCTGTTCGACGATATGACGGTAGTCCGCTTTCGATTGATTGCCGGTGCAGGGCGCCATGCATCGTTTGATCTCGAATTCGATACAGGCTCGCTCTGCCTTGCCGTCGATCTCGATCGTGCAGGTGGCCAAGGGAAGGCTTTCTTGATGACTTTCAATGTCTCTCGTAACGCGCCGGCCGGCGTGTAGGGACCATAGTAGAGTGCGCCGTCTTGTTGCACGCGGCGGACGATGGAGAGGCGAGGAAGTCTTCTTTGATCGGCAGGCGAAGATAGGGGTATTGCTTGTCGTCCCGTAAGACCACATTGAACCGGGGCCGATGCTGCTTGATCAGATTGCTTTCAAGGATGAGCGCTTCGAGTTCTGAGCGGGTGACGATCGTTTCGAGGTCTGCGATGTGGCTGACCAGGACGGTGGTTTTCGGGGAGTGGTCGGTCCCTTTTTGAAAGTAGGACCGCACGCGGTTGAGACAGGACTGCAGCCTTTCCGATGTAGAGCAATTCGCCCTGCTCGTCCCTGAACAGATAGACGCCCGGGCTGGTCAGGCAGGTGGTCGAGTTTGGATTGGAATTCTGCAGAAGTAGCCATCAGGCGGTCAGCCTTCAGCGGTCAGCAGGCGAAGAGTGCTTATATGGCATTATTCTAAGGCCCGAGACACCCTGGGGCAACTCTGATCAGGGAATGATGCCAAAAGCTGATCTGCATGGCGGCTGATTGCTCGCTCAGCGCAACGACCGGACAAAGGAAGGACTGAGAGCCTCCTGGCCACTTCCGCAACCGGCCCCTTCATGGTGAGACTAAAGTCTGCGGCGACCTCGATGTTGAAGACTACCTCCCGGCATCTTTCACCGTGACGGGGCTTTTCACCAGCCCGAGCCGGACGGCCGCACTCGCGGCGGCGCAGGAGGAGGACCCGGAGGCCTGTGTTTCGCCGGCCCCGCGCTCCCAGATCAGGATGAAGAGTTCTCTTGGGCCGGTCGGCACGGCGAGTTGAACGTTCGTTCGCTTCGGGAACAGGGAATGGTTCTCTAATGCCGGTCCCAATTTCAGGAGATCCTCTCGCGACCAGGACTGCCCGACTGGTTTGAAGATGACACAGTGGGGATTCCCACACTCACCCCGGTGAAGGTGAGAGATTGGCCGGCGGCATCGATGGGCTGTTCGATCAGCTCGCTGGTCGTGAGGGTACAGGGAAGTGCGGCCGGCTGGAACGTGCGCCCGGCCCATTTCGACGGTGACGGCGCTCGCATCCCCATGCCGATCCACATGCAGCGCAATCGTGACCAGCCCGCCTTTGGTCTCGACGGTGAAGCGCTTCTTGTTCGTCTTGCCGGTCGCGTGAAGATAGCGGGCAAAGATGCGCAGGCCGTTGCCGGATTTTTCCGCTTCGCTGCCGTCAGGGTTGAAGATGCGCAGGCCGGAAGTCCGCTTTCTTTGACGGGACCAGCGCAAGGATCCCATCGCTGCCGAGGCCCCAGTTGCGATCACAGATGGCTTTGATCCTTGATGGGGTGAGCGAGAACGACAGTTCTTTGTGATCCATCACCACATAGTCATTGCCCAGCCCATGCCCACGGAAGAACCCGTTCTTCATGCGCAGCTCCTTGAGATGAGAGAGACAGGGAGAGATACCTAGCATGAACAGTGTGGGAAGGGAAAGAGCGGACGTGACGGGACTCACACGATCTTGACGCCCGGCGGTCGTTCGATGAGTTCGACTTCGTAACCGTCCGGGGCATCGATGAAAATGAAGCGGCTGCCGGAGGATGTTTGCGGTCGGGCCCGTCCGTGATCTTGACTCCCTTCGGCGTTGAGTCGACGCGATGGTGTCGTCGAGGCTTTCCACCTGAAAGGCGAGATGGACGAGATCTTCCTGAACCTTCACCGGCCCGCTCGGAGGGAAGCTGGTCAGAGCTCGATCAGCTCCTCGCTGTTGGGCACCTTGAGAAAAGCCAGGTGCGAGCCGCGCGGCGAGACCTTCCGTTCCAGCACCTCCAGTCCAAGGACGTTGGTGTAGAAGGCAATCGTCTGCTCCATGTCGCTGACGCGCATACGAGTGTGGAGGAGTTTCTTGACCTCGCATAGGTTCCTTCTAAGGAGACAGCTTTCAGCAAACAGGCAAAAGCGGCATACAAGGAATCGCCACTGTACTTTGACTTTCTATGTTTTCCTCCCTCGCCGGGCCACTGGTCTTGCGCAGCAGGATTTCGGCACTGCCTGGGATCAGAAAGTTCGGCATGGGGCCGATCTCCTGGTAGCCCTGCTTCGCGTAAAAGTGCCGGGCCTGGTCGTTGAAGTCCGATACGCAGGCGAACAGGTTCTTCGCCCTCGCGAAGACAGCCGCTTCGACGTGGGCGAGCAACCGTCTCCCTAGCCCCTTGCCTCTCGCCCAGTCCGCCACTCCAAGCAGTTCTAAATAGTCGCCGAGCAAGAATTTCTGACGAACGACCGCGATGCCGGCAACTCTGCCGTTCTGGTCCACGACGTAGCTGTCACGCCCCTGTGGGAGCGGTGTGAAATAGCTGTCCCAGTCACTTGGCTTGGTAGCCCAGCCGTTTCCACGGGTCGGAGTCGGCGAGCAACTCAATGACGGCTGCCCGATCCTCCGCCGTCATGGGACGAACGACCGGACTCGGTCATGTGGGCTGCCTGGCCATTACAGATTAGGAGATCACTCATGGTCATGGGGGTGAGGTTTCGCTCCGGCAAGAGATGTTGATGGAGATCCTGCACCACCTCGTGCGTATGTTTGCCCTTTCCGTTGGCGTGCATCACGATGACACTACCCTTCCGGACTAACTGCTTCAGTCGGTCTTCGATTCGGATTGCCGTGAGCGTTGGGTCGGGATCGCCGGACACGACATTCCAGAGAATGAACTGGAGGCCGAGGGCGCGGGCCACGTTGACGGTGTCGTCGTTGAACTCCCATAGGGAGGGCGAAACAACGTCGCGTCATGACCGTACTTGGTTTTGAGCAGACGAACTGGTCCGAGAATTTCTTGTTTCTGCTCGTCCGCTGAATGGAGCGGCAGATGGGCGTGGACCTTCCCATGGGTGCCGACTTCAAAGAACGGGATCTGGAGGAGGGCCTTTACCTGTTCATCGTGTTTCGTCATCCATTTTCCGGACATGAAGAAGGTGGCGGGGATCTTCTGCTCAATCAAATAGTCGATCAGTGCCTGATCGTAGCCCGCTCCTTCCGCACCGGGCAGAGGTCGAACGTCAACGCGACTCCAGGACAAGAGGGAGGGCCCGACTTGATCACTTGGGCTTGCGTGAAGGGAGGCATCGCTGGAACAAGCAGCATCGTGAGGGCGCAGGCCCAGTATCCTGAGGAGTAGCGCAGGTCGCATGGTGATGAGTATACCCGATCCAGGAGGCTTCGCGAAAACGGTCGTGGCATTCCAGGCATCTCGATGCCCGATGCGATTTGGGCAGAGGAAGCGATAACCGGCAGGACTGCTCAAGAAGTTTGTCCGGCAAGGCCGCAGCGAGTGAAGACCGGAGGCGTAGCTCCCTGGGGTACGTTGAGGATCTGAACGATGCGAGAACGACGCTGGCGGACTTTTCAGCAGCCTGCTGGGAGGCGAAGCCGAGTTGACGCTTCGAATTCCCCACTGTTACGGTGAGATGCATGGCTGTTGCCCAATTGGAGAATCGGTCGTGCGCTCGGCATCCCGATTCACGTGCATGCCTCCTGGTTTGTGGTGTTCTTCTTTGTGACGTGGTCAATGGCGACGGGCTACTTGCCGGAGACGTTGCCTGGTCTGTCGGCTCCACGCTATTGGGGGATGGGTGGCATTGCCGCTCTCTTGTTGTTCCTCTCCGTCCTTCTCCATGAACTGGGACATTCCTGTGTGGCGCTGCGCTACCAGATCCCTATCAGGCAGATTACGCTTGTTCATCTTCGGGGGATGGCGCACATGGGAAAGGAACCGCCCAGTCCGCGGGCCGAGTTTTTGATCGCGATGGCAGGACCGCTCGTGAGTTTGATCCTGGGGGCCGGTTGTCTCGGCGGAGCCATGGCCATGGAATCATTGTTCGCGCGATCCGGGGTTCAAGGACTCGTCGTCCTCGGGAGCTTGCTCGGCATGGTGAATGTGCAGCTCGGACTATTTAACCTGATCCCGGGGTTCCCGTTAGATGGCGGACGTGTCTTACGGGCTGGACTGTGGGCCTGGAACAAGGATTTCAATCGAGCGACCAGTCAGGCCGCGCTCGTGGGAATAGGATTCGGTGTGGCGCTTGGGCTGATCGGCGCGGTCTTGATGGTGGGGGCCTGGTCCGGCGCTCTGGGACATTCCATCGCGACGAACGGGGGCTGGCTCATCTTTATCGGCGCATTCCTCTTTTCGGCGGCCCTGGCAAGCAGACGGCAGGCAGCCCTGCGGACTCCGTTGAGCGTCGGTGACGGTTCGCCAGGTCATGGTCCATCGGGTCGTGACCCTGCTACCGGATATGAGCGTGCAGGACGCGGTCGATCAATACTTTGTCGCGCATGGATTCGGTGGATTTCCCGTGTGTGAAGAGGGGCAGGTTCTCGGGGTGGTCACGGTGCGAGGACGTGCATGCGCTTCCCTCGGCACTCTGGCCATGGCGTCGCGTTCGCGAGATCATGCGCCCGGCGTCGCCGGCCTTCTGCATCCCTCCGGACTGGTCCGCCATGCAGGCGATGGAATGCATGGTCACAGGGCGGGTGGGACCGTCTCGTGGTGATGGAGAACGAAAAGATCGTAGGGCTCGTCACCCGATCGGCCATCGCACACTTCACTTGCAGTTGCATCATAAGCGATGAGATAAGGCGTGCAAGCGTGTGAAGCGTCAGAGATGAAAGGGCGTTCCTCTACCCTACGCCTTACGCTTCACGTCTTACACTCAGTCGTTCGCGCGGGCAATGGAAATGTTTTGCGCAATGGCAATACGCACGAGGTGGACCGCGAGCAGGAACCCGTAGACGACGCAGAAAAACTTGAAGGTGGCTCGGTAAAAGTCTGTCAACAGGATGGGGAGACAGAGGGCAAAGAGCAGGCTTGCGATCAACGTCATGAAGGTCAACCGCTTGCAGAACTCATGGTGGGCTTCCCGGCCGATCTGCTTCAGCGCGCGGGCGTAGCGCTCGGCTCGTTGAAGTCCTGGCTGCCTGTAGGGCAGCCTCGCCTGTGCCCCAGTAATGCAAGTAGCCATAGCCACCCAGAATCAACAGCCAAGGCAATGCCCATAGAGGCCAGTAGGTCGCTCCTCCGTAGGTCTCGCTGCTGAGCAAGGCGGCGAAGGAGGGGGCATAGAGCAATCCCAACACCAGCGGCAGGATGCGCTCATCATTCGGACGTTCGCCCTCCGGTCCGCCATGAATCAGCTCCCGTTCAAATAGAGGGTAGCCGTACTTGAGGACCACGAGCGCGATGGCGGCGCTCATGGTTTTGTCAGGAATATAGCGGATCCAGTTCTGGAACCAATTCACAATCCACCAACTCAGACTGTCCCCCAGGTAATTCCAAAGAGGGATTCGAGGTAGAGATGCGCAGTGCGTTCCCATTGGAGTACGCGTATGGCTCACTGATTCGGCAACGTCGGGTTCAAGGCAAAGGTCGTTTGCTCATGCAGCGCAGCCTGGACAAAGGTTCCCGGCAGGCTCATGACGATCGCGCCGCCGACCCCAAAAATATAGAGAAACCAGGCATGGGACAGAGCGGAACTGCGTCCTTTGCGGAGATACTTTTGAAAGCCTGTTTGTCTGGCCATCCAACCCCAATAACAGGCGCCGGCCATGCTTCACCAGCGACCAGGGGAAAATCACGACATCCGCGCCGGTTTCCGGATACAACAACCAATTCACGGCTGAATTTGAGAGGAGGGCCACGATGGCCCCCACCAGGGGCCCAAGAGGAACGGCAACCAGCGCTGTTCCCGTCATATCAAGGAACAGGATGCTCTCCAGATGCCGACTCAACGTGAGCCCAACATAGTTGAGCAGCAAGCCTGCTGCGACGATGACGCTGGTTTCGTACAAGAGGAGATAGGACACGCCACGGAAGGGCTTCGACGAAAAGAAATCGATCGTGGGAGGCGAATCAGGGGCCGGACGTTCGGTTGAGGAAGGCGATTTTCGTTCCTTCTTCGATGTCAGCGACGCCACACGGTTCTTGACATCCAGCAGCTTCTCCATGAGCGTCAATAGCGCCGCGATGAAGCCAACCACGGTGCCACCGAGCATGAGCATATCTTTGCCGAAATCTTCAGGCATGAGGCGGTTCCCTTATAACAGTGTTGGTGCCATTCTATCCACGAAGAGATATCCCCGCCAGCAAAAGTCCAGAAGCCGACAGGCCGATTTGGGTTTGCCTGGTTTCTCTGGTTTGGTTTGTTTTGTTCATCTGGTTGGTCTTGTCAACCAAACCAACGAGACAAACCAAACAAACCAGATGAACGAGATAGACCAGTCTTCTTATGTTGCGGACATTCGGCTAGTCGGATCTGATTGAGCGGTTCTCGTGGCTGCAGCTGACAGGACCTGCGCCTGTTGTTGGAGGCGGTGGGCGACTTCGGCGCCGATCAGCAAGAGGGCCGCGGAGTAGTAGATCCATAAGAGAAGCAGAATGACCTCCAAGAGAGAGCCGTAGAGGTGGGCGTACACGGTCGCATAGGTGCTGTAGGTCACGAATAAGAGTTTGGCTGCGATCCAGAGAAGACTGAACGTCAGAGCCCTGATCATCGCCTCGCGCCACTGCGGCCGCCGCCGTGGAACGAGCCGATAGAGCGCCATGACCGCGAGGAAGGCCAGCGCGAAGGGAAGCGTATAGGTGAGAAACAGATCGTGGGCTGCGAGGGCCAGGAGATCGAGTCCCCAGAGTCTTGGCGCATACCCCGTGAGGAAGTTGACGATCTGAGTCGCGCCGAAGGAGAGCAACAGCACGAGTTCGGTCACCGCGAGCGAAGCGACGGCGATGCCGGTTGAGATGAGCGGGTGCCGGCGCCAGGTGCTCTCGAAGACGACGTTCAACGCATAGTCGAGTTCATAGAACACCAGCGCGCCGAACCAGACGAAGGTCAAAAACACAGCCCATCGGACGGTTTCCAAGGCGCTCACCCGATGCAACTCCTTGACGACATGTTCTCCCACCGAAGGAAGGAAACCCTTGAGAAAACTGAGGAGGACCTGTTCCCCGATCACGTCCTGACTCACCACGAAACTCAGGCCGTAGAGCAAAAGGAAGACGAGCGGGAAGAGGGAGAGCAAGGAGAAAAAGTGCAAGAGAGGCCGCCAGACTGGCGCACCCATGGCGTAAAAACGATCGTATCAGATCTAGGAGAAATCGAAAGGGCTGCATAAGGCGCCACAGATCAAGGGTTGTCACCAACGTAGCACGAGTCGCCCTCTCGTGCACCTGTTAGCCCGCACACACTCACGTTGGCTTCTACTGCAATTGCAACGTTCAGGCGAAGCGATATGGGCCAGCAGGATGCTCAAAAAGGCTGTCCAGCTAAGCCGCAGCGATGTGAGACCGGAGGCGTACCCTCTGGGGTACGGTTGAGGATCTGTTACGACGTGAATCGGTTGCGCGGAGCTTTTTCAGCAGTCCTGCCAGAGGATTATTTGAGACGTCAGGACTGATTGGAGCGCGAAGCTCACGAGAGGGTTAGGGAAGAGGCCGAAGAAAATCACGCCCGCGACGGCACAAGCCAACACGAAGGATAAAGCCGGTGAAGTCACAAGGTGTGACGGCGCGTCGGAAGAAGGATTCGGATCACGCATATACATCACCATCACCACCCGCATGTAGTAGTAGGCCGATACGACGGCAAAGATCAGGGCGATGGCGGCGAGCCAGGCCAATCCTGATTCGACTGCCGCCATGAACACATAGAATTTTCCGATGAAGCCCGCGGTCGGCGGAATACCTGCGAGTGAGGCCATGAAGACCAGCATGAGAAAGGCCGCGAGCGGCTGGCGTTTTGCCAGTCCTGCGAAATCATCAATTTCTTCTCCCTCGACTCCGCCTTTCCTGAGCATGCCGATGACGGCGAAGGCGCCGAGCGTCATGAACGTATAGAGGGTGAGATAGATCATGACGCTCGCAAGACCGGGCGTTCCCCGGACGCGCCGACTCCACGGGCTGCCGCTACAAACCCGATCAGCGCGTAGCCGGCGTGGGCGATGCTGGAGTAGGCCAGCATGCGTTTGATGTTGGTCTGCACGATGGCGACAACATTGCCGAGCACCAGCGTGAATATGGAGATGAGCAGGAACAGGAGCGACCAATCTGCCTTCAGCCCGCCGAGCCCTTCGACGAACACACGCATGAATGCGGCAAAGCTGGCAGCTTTTGCGGCGACCGCCATGAAGGCCGTGACGGAGGTCGGGGCGCCCTGATAGACGTCGGGCGTCCACATATGGAACGGCACTGCGGCGAGCTTAAAGCCGAAGCCGACTGCCAGCAGAATCGTGGCGATCAGCACAAGGGGATCGTCCACCCCGCGAGTTCCGATGGCGCCGGCGATCGATATCAACTTGGTGCTGCCGGCGACGCCGTAGAGCAACGAGATGCCGTACAACAGAATCCCCGAGGAGAAGGCGCCCAGGACGAAGTATTTGGCTGCGGCCTCCAGCGAACGAGGCTTAGATCGGTTGAGCCCGGTCATGACATAGAGCGAGAGAGACATGAGCTCGGTGCCGAGATAAATCGTCAGCAAGTCAACGCTGGAGACCATGACCATCATGCCGGAGAGGGCGAGGAGTATGAACCCATAGTACTCGCCGAGGTGTATGCGCTCCGCTTTCAGATAGGGCAGCGACAGCAAAATGGTCAGCCCGGTCACGCCGTAGAGGATGATTTTCCAGAATCTGGCATAGGCATCGATCACCACCAGGTCGCTAAACGCGGACACCCGGACATTCAGCCCACTGATCTGTTCACCGGTGATCCCAAGACAGAGCGCGAGGGCGCCCACACTCAGCCAGGCCAGAAGATCTCGTCGCGAGGCTGGGGTGATGGGGTCCAGCACGATGACGAGACAGGCAGTGACAACGACAATGAGTTCGGGAAGCAGGGCTAAGAGGTCAGTGCCATACAGACTCATCGCATTGTGCCTTGAGTCGTCAGCTGCGCTTCACTGTCCGCCAGCAGTGGCCCCCTCCCTCCGGCAGAGGGATGGGCGGTCGGCGCCACCTTCGCGCGGGACATGGAGTCAATCGTGTTGGTCACGCTCTGGTGCATCCGGCTTACGAGCGGATTGGGATAGAGTCCGATCCAAAACACCAACAGAGCCAGCGGCACCAGCGTGGCGAGTTCCCGTTGGTTGAGGTCCCTGAGTGTCGGGAGGTGGTGCGGGGATGGGACCCCGTAGACCACTCGCTGGATCATCCAGAGGAGATACGCGGCGGCCAGAACGATCCCCAACGACGCAAAGGCGGTCGCGACCTTGCTCCAGAGGAACGTGCCGACGAGCACGAGGAATTCTCCGACAAAACTATTGGTGCCTGGGAGACCGAGCGAGGACAAGGCGAAAGATCACCAAGAGGGTGGCATACTGCGGCATCGGCGCGGCTAATCCGACATTATCGGCGATCAACCGACTATGGGTGCGCTCATAGATCATGCCGACGCAGAGGAACAGCGCGCCGGTCGTAATTCCATGGTTGACCATTTGGAGAACGGCTCCCTCGATGCCCTGTTGGTTCAAAACAAACAGACCTAGGCTGACGAACCCCATGTGGCTCACGCTCGAATAGGCGATCAGTTTCTTGAGATCGACCTGGGCCAGCGCCATATAGGCGCCATAAATGATTGCGATGATGGAGAGCGTGACCATCATGGGCGTAAAGTCGCGGCTGGCATCCGGCAACATCGGTAAACTGAATCGCAGGAATCCATAGGCGCCCATTTTCAGAAGGATGCTGGCGAGGATAACGCTGCCGGCGGTCGGGGCCTCGACGTGGGCGTCCGGGAGCCACGTGTGAAACGGGAACATGGGGACCTTCACCGCGAAGGCGGCGAAGAATGCCAGGAAAAGCCACGTTTGCAACGAAGCAGGGTAGGTGCCCTGGCTTAAGGCGAGGATGTCGAACGTGTGCCCTCCATAAAAGTACAGAACGAGGATGGCCACGAGCAAGAGCACACTCCCTGCGAGGGTGTACAGAAAGAACTTAATGGCCGCATAGAGCCGGTTGGGCCCTCCCCAGACGCCGATCAGGAGGTACATCGGAATCAACATGGCCTCCCAAAACACGTAGAACAGGACGAAGTCCAACGCGACGAATACCCCCACCATGGCCGTTTCCATCACCAGCAACACGGCCATGAAGCCCCGGACTCTTGTGGTGATCGCATTCCAGGATGCCAAGACGCAGAGGGGCATGATCCCGACAGTCATCAACACCAGCGGGAGACTGATTCCGTCGAGACCCAGACTGTAGTAAATGGGAGGGGCCGTGATCCAGGCAACATGCTCGGTGAACTGCATCTGGCTGGCCTGTGGATCAAAGAGCCACCAGAGCGGGAGGGCCACACACAGGTCGGCCAAGGTTGCGGCCAGCGCAATCCATCGAGCGGCCGATTCTGACGCGAAATACATCGCGACGGCTCCCGCAAGGGGAAGTACGAGGAGGAGTGAGAGCCAGGGAAAGGAACTGGTCATCGGTCAATAGTCAATTGGCCATTGGCATTGGCAAGAGAACAGCTGTTCGTTGTTCCCATTGACCAGTGACCGTTGACCATTGACGCTCCTTACAGGAATAAGAACATCGTAAAAGGACCACCGCCCCAAGCGCCATGCCGAGCGCATAATGTTGCACCTGCCCGCTTTGCATGAGTCTCAAGAGCCAGCCTCCCCAGGCGATCGCGCGAGCGACGCCGTTCACCGCGCCGTCGACCACGTTCACATCCACACGCTTCCACAGTCCGGTTGCGGCTGAAAAGGTGGGACGGACGATCGTTCGATCGTAGGCCTCGTCGACATACCATTTATTCAGTGAGGCCCGATACAAGCGACTGCCACCGTCGAGCGAATCGATCCGGCAGCGCTGGGTTGAGCACATAGACATAATAGGCGCCGGCGATCCCGAGCAATCCCATGCCCGTGGCCACCACCATGATGCCTATGGCAGCTCCTCCCTCGTGAGCCGCGCCGCCTGCGTCTGTCTCAAACGTCGGTCCAAGAAACTCAGGAATGCCCAGATAGCCTGTCACGATGCTGAGCACGGCCAGGATTATCAGCGGCAAGGTCATGGTGTTCGAAGGTTCGTGGACGTGGTCTGCATGATGCGGATCAACATGCGAGGGGCCCCAAAACGTGACGAAGACCAGCCGGAAGCTGTAGAACGCCGTCATCAACGCCGTCACGAGTCCCAGGACGGTCAAGCATTGACCGAGCGGGCCGGCCGACCAAGCCGAGACGAGCAAGTTGTCCTTGCTAAAGAATCCTGACGTCAGGGGAATCCTGCAAGCGCGAGCGAGCCCACCACGAACGTCCAATAGGTGACCGGCAATTTTGTCTTTCAACCCGCCCATGCGCCGCATATCCTGCTCGTGATGCAGGGCGATGATGACGGACCCGCAACCGAGAAACAGGAGGGCTTTGAACGCGCCGTGGGTCAGGAGATGGTACATGCCGGCGGCATAGGCGCCGAGACCGCAGGCCATGATCATGTAGCCGAGCTGGCTGACTGTCGAGTAGGCCACGACACGCTTGATATCGGTCTGGGTCAAGGCGATGGTCGCCCCAACGACCATGGTGATTCCGCCGGTGATCGCCACAACAGTCATGGCCGTTGGGAGACAGTGTTATAGAGCGGAGCCAATCGCGCGACCATGAACACGCCCGCCGTGACCATCGTCGCAGCATGAATGAGCGCCGAGATGGGGGTGGGGCCTTCCATCGCATCCGGCAGCCAGACGTGGAGCGGCACCTGGGCCGATTTGCCCATTGCGCCGGTGAACAATAAGACGCAGATGAGCGTGAGCACGGAGACGTCCCAGGTTCCTCCAAACGGCCCGAGGACATTCATGACGTCGCCTGCGGACTCGTGCGCGCGGGCAAAGATTTCGTGATAGTCGAGTGATCCGAAGCTGTACCAGACCAACAGGAGGCCGAGCATGAAGCCGAAATCGCCGACCCGGTTGACGATGAACGCTTTCGTGGCGGCGGCGCAGGCAGCCGGACGATCATACCAGTGGCCGATGAGCAAATAGGAACAGAGACCGACGGCTTCCCAGAAGATGAAGAGTTGAAGCAGGTTGTCCGCCATGACCAACATCAGCATCGAGAAGGTAAAGAGGGCGATGTAGCTGAAGAAGCGGGCATAGCCAGGATCGCCGCGCATGTATCCGATGGTATAGATGTGGACGAGTGAACTCACGGTCGTGACGAGGAGCAACATGACGGCAGTCAGCCGGTCGATGGAGAACCCGATGTGAATATCGAGAGGACCGGATGTGAGCCAGGTGTAGAGGGGAAGCTCGTCTGGTGACCCCCTGCCACATCGAAGAAGACCAGGACCGAGAGCAGCCACGACACCACGACCGCCGGGACGGCGACGAGATGGGCGTTATCCTTAATCCAATGTCCGAAGAGCCCGAGAATCAGGAACGAGATCAACGGGAGGAGCGGAATGAATTCGTAGGTCATCAGAAATCGTTTCTCGTCGTTCGATCGCTCAGTGAAGCGCCACGGATGCACAGTATCCCGATACACGTAGTCCATCAGTCGCGAACGACGCTTCACGTTTCACGAAAGACGGCTTGCTCTACCATTTCAGCAACTGAAATTCGTCGATGTTGATGGTGGACTTGGCTCGATACAAGGCAATGATGATGGCCAACCCGACCGCGACTTCTGCCGCGGCGACCGTGAGGGCGAAGAAGACGAAGACCTGCCCTGCCACATCGTGGAAGTACTGCGAAAAGGCGACGAAGTTGATATTCGTCGCGTTCAACATCAATTCGACCGACAACAAGATGACGATGATGTTCCGACGAAGGAGGACTCCGATGACTCCCGTCAGGAACACGATGCTGCTCAGCACGAGATAGTAGGACAATGGGACCGTCATGATTGCGCAGGGTCCCCCAGGTCTTTCTTGGCCAGAATGATCGCCCCGATCATCGCCACGAGCAGAATCAATGACGCCACCTCGAAGGGAAATAAATAGGTGGAATAGAGCACGTCACCGATCGCCCCGGCATTGCTGCTTCCCCGACGGTAGTCTCAGTGCCGGTTGCCACGACTGGGGTCGCCCAGCCCTTCATCGCCGTAAGGATGACGGCCTCGATGACCAGCGTCAGTCCCACCGCGACAACCATGGGCCATTGCCGATGGTAACGGTCATCATGTCGCAGGTTCAGCAACATCACGACGAAGAGGTAGAGGACCAGGATGGCGCCGGCGTAGACGATGATTTGAACGGCTGCGAGGAATTCCGCGTGGAGGGTGACAAAGAGCCCCGCGACGTGAAAAAACATGATCAACAGCGCCAGCGCACTGTAGATAGGATTGTGCGCCGCGACAACGAGCACCGCTGTAGCGGCGATCACGAATGCAAAATAGAAAAAGAATACCTGCTCCATCACACGTCTTCCTCTGTGCCGCTAGCAGGATGCCGCCACAGTCTGCCGGCCCAACAGACCGTCGCATGTGAAACGCGGGCGATTCAGCTGGGTTTTTGCGGTAGGTGCTTGAACGCAACGTTGAAGAACGCCACATTCGGGTGTTGGAGCTCCAACTGCTTCTCGCGAACAGGGAACGACCGGTCGCCGATGGCGAGCAATTGTTCCTTGTTGAGGTGCAGTTGCCGCTTGTCGTACACCGACCACTCGAATTCGCGCGTCATGCCGAGGGCATCCACCGGACAGGCATCGACACACAGCCCGCAAAACAGGCAGCGGGTCATGTCCATGTAATACTCTTTCGCGTAGCGCTTCGTCGGCTCGCCCGGCACTTCCGCGCTGACCACGCGAATCACCCGCGATGGGCAGGCGGCTTCGCACAGATCGCAGCCAACACATTTGTCCGTCCCGTCGTCGTACCGCAATAAGGCCAGCATCCCGCGATAGTTGTCCGGCAGCGTCCGCTTTTCGTGCGGGTACTGCAGGGTGACCGGCCGGTAGTGCAACATGTGCGACATCGTCACTTTCATCCCGACGAAGATTTCGTAAAACGTGATGGTCTTGATCCACGCCTTGAAAGTCATGTTGATCTGCTCTGTGTTGTCGGTCTGGTTTATGTGGTTGTTCTGGTTTGCCTAGTTGATTTCGATATCTGTGCCTCTTGCCGGAAACGACAAACCAATAACCCGTTTCAGCTTCTCGGAAAGAAATACAGGGTAATGGACGTGATGATGATGTTGGCCAACGCGATCGGCAACATGACCTTCCAGCCGAACCGCATCAATTGATCGTAGCGCAGTCGGGGCAACGTGGCGCGGATCCAGATGAACAGGAAGAGGAAAAAATAGACTTTCGCCGCAAACCAGGCGATGTGTTCCACCCAGGCCAGCTGTTCGAGGCCGACATACCCGAAGATCGTGCCAGGATAGGGGCGTTCCAACCGCCCAAGAACAACGCGGAGGCGACGCAGGACACGAGGGTCATGTTGGCATATTCCGCGCTGACGAAGAAGGCGAATCGCATGCCGCTATATTCCGTAAAGAATCCGGCCACGAGTTCGCTTTCTGCCTCCGGCAGATCGAACGGGATACGATTGGTCTCAGCCACGGCAGAAATGATGAAGACGACAAAGGCGAAGATTTGGGTATGGATCGGAAAGAATCCGTCGGGCCGTCCTCCCCAGATGAACCAATGCCAGAAGCCGCCTGCCTGGGCTTCTGTGATCTCCACGAGGCTCAGGGTTCCTGCCAACAGCAGCGACGCCGACGAGGGCCAGCCCGACGTTCAACTCGTAGCTGATGACCTGAGCCGCGGCGCGCAAGCCTCCCAGCAGTGAGTATTTGCTGTTGGATGCCCAGCCTCCCAGGATAATGCCGTAGGCGCCGATCGAGGCAATCGCCAGGATGTACAAGATCCCGATATTGATGTCCGGCGACGACGAACGGTTTGATCGTGAGCCCAAAGATGTCCATGGTCATGTTCGGGCCGAAGGGGATGACGGCGAATCCGATCATGGAGACGACCATGGTCAACATCGGCGCCAGGGCGAACATAGCCTTGTTCGCGCCGGCCGGCACGATGTCCTCTTTGAAGAACAATTTGATGCCGTCGGCGACCGGTTGGAGGAGCCCATAGGGACCGACTTCCATCGGGCCCATGCGATCCTGCATCCAGCCAAGCACCTTCCGCTCGAAATAGGTCATCGTCGCGACCGTGATCATCACGATGCTCATTTCCGCCAGTATCTGGGCGAACGAAACCGCAAGTCGCAAACTCAGTTCGGTCACGACAGCACTCCCGGATGACAAGTGAAATACACCATTAGGTTCTCGTCCGCTCACGTCGTTTTCATCACCGACACGCACCGCCGCCCGACAGGATGGGACTTTCGTGTCCGGATCGATGACACAGTCAAAGAGTCGCATGGCGTCCTGCGCGAAAGTGATCGGGGAGCCAGGCCAAGCCCTCGGGCACGCGATCGAGGACTTTCACCGTGGTCGTGAATTCGCCCCGGCTGTTCGAGAGGCGAACTCGGTCCCCGTGCCGATGGCACATCGGGCGGCATCCACGGGATTCATCTGCAAGAACCCGCTCGGTTCGATCTGCAGCAGTCCCTTCGAATGGGTCGACAGTTTCCCTGAATGGAACAGGCTCTGGACCAGCCCCAAGCTGGACCGTTCCCTCCGGACGCACGGCTCGCGCGGGCAGAGTATACCGAGTCGCGAGGTCCCGGCGATATCCCTCGTGCACGTATCGGTCGACGGCGGCAGGATCCACTGCGGGAGGGATCGGCGAGGGGCCGAGCGATCCGTAACCGGGAATCACCGCCCGGATCTCTTTGAGGATTTCCTTGGCCTCGCCGTATTCCAACGGCGCGCCGATGAACACCGACAGGGCCGACAGGATTTCCCAGTCGGGGCGGCTGTCCCCTACCGGATCGATCGCGGGCCGAACAGCCTGGACATGGCCCTCGGTATTGGTAAAGGTTCCGGCTTTTCCATGGCGGAGGCAGCCGGGAGCACCACATGGGCGAGCGCAGCCGTTTCCGTGAGAAACAGTTCTTGGCACACAAGGAGATCGAGTTTGCCCAGCGCCTCTTTGACTCCGGTCTGGGGCGGAAGGCTCCCGACAGGATTTTCTCCGATGACGAAGAGGCTCTTGATGGTCCCAGCTTGCGCACGGTCGATCATCTCGATGAGTGTGGCTCCTGCTGCCAGAGGGAGTTCCTCTTTCCAGGCACGAGTCATCTGGGCGCGGGCGGCCTGATCGGTGAGGTCGAGCGCGCCCGGCAGCAGTGCCGCGACCGCTCCCATTTCAACCGCCCCTTGATCGTTATTCTCTTCCGCCAAAGGAGCAAAGCCGCAGCCCTGTGCGGTCAACTTTCCGGTCAAGAGAAGCAGATCCAGGAGATTGAGACAGATGCCATAGCCGCCTTGGCTGCGTAACAGGAGTCTGGCCGGCGAGCGCCACGACACGGCGTCCTCCAGCCACGGAGGCGGCCATGTGAGCGAACGATTCGCGCGATATCCCGGTGCTCAGAGCCAGATCGTCCCAGGCCAGTTGCTGGACTGCTTGAGAGACGGCCGAGACATAGTCCGGCGCCCGTTGCCGGATCGCACTGTCGATATGGTTGTTCTCGACCACAGCCTTCAGCAGGCCCAGGACGGCTGCGCCGAACTGGGACGGTGCCACACAGAAATGTTGCTGCGACAGGTTGGAAATGTTGCTGATCGTGCCGATCGCAGGCTGGATCGCCTCGATCGTCAACAATGTCGCGTCGTGTTTCTTGACGGCTTCTTTTACTTTAAGGCCGGTAATCGGATTGGCTTCGGTGATGTTGGTGCCGACCAGGAGGAGCACGTCTGCTTGCGTGATGTCCTCGAACGTCACGGTCCAGCGATGCGTGCCTTGCACCAATCGCATGGCCTGCACCCCGTTGACATGGCCGTACCGCGCGCTGCTATCGAGGTTATTGGTCCCGATCGTGAGGCGCATGAACTTCTGGAACAGATAGAGTTCTTCGTTGGTACAGCGGCCGGAAATCAGTCCGCCGAAGGCTTGCGGGCCATGCGCTAACTTGAGCCGGTTGGTCTGTTCGGCCACAAACTCCAACGCCTCTTCCCACGTGGCTTCGACCAGCGCGCCGTTCCGTCTGATCAACGGATGGGTCACTCGGCTGGGATGGCTCGTCGCGTGAAATCCAAAAACCTCGCGCGCACAGGTCGCCGCTGTTCCGACCGGCACCCTGGGCGCTGTTCACCTCGATCAACTCCTGGTCCTTGGTTTGGACCGTGATCTGGCAGCCGTCGCCGCAAAAGGTGCAGACGGTGTCGGCGCGTTTGAGCATCCAGGGACGGTATTCGTACATCGAGAGCCGGCTGGTGATGGCGCCGACCGGGCAAATCTGCACGCAGCCGCCGCAGAATTCGCAGTCCAAGGGATGGGCGCCGAAGTGCTTGATCTCGGTCATCGTGCCTCGTCCGACCGGGGCGAGGGCCTTGACGTCCATCACCTCGTCGCAGTAGCGGACACAACGCAAACATTGCACGCAACGGTTCATCTGCGTTTCGATCAGGGGGCTGAAATATTCCTTCTGGAAAATGCGCTTGGTCTCGACAAACCGACTGGCGGTGGCGGTGTATTCATGGGAAAAATCCTGGAGGTCGCACTTCCCGCCCTGATCGCAGACCGGGCAATCCAACGGATGATTGGCCAGGATGAATTCGAGCACCGACTTGTGGGCGTCGTGAACGACCGTCGTGGCAGTGCGAACAGCCATGCCCTCGGTCGCCACGGTGCTGCAAGAGGTCTGGAGTTTCGGCATCCTTTCGACTTCGACCAGGCACATGCGACAGTTCGCATCCGGCTTGAGTTTCGGATGGTAGCAGAAGTGCGGAACCATCACGCCGACCCGGCGAGCGGCTTCGATCACCAGTGTGCCTTTCGGCACCGAGATGGGAATGCCGTCGATCGTCAAGCGAACCGTTTCTGTCGTGGTATTAGCCATGATTCGTCGTTATTCGTTAAACGTTCACTCGTTAAACGATGAGACCAGAATCCATCCTGTGCGATTAACGGAGAACGATTTACGTTCAACCGTCTTCAATGTCTCGCCCCTGCCGGCTCCGGCATGATCAGATTCGCTGCCTCCGCTTCGCTGAATCAGCGCGACGTATTCAGGCCGCCAATGTTTGAGCGTGCTCATAATCGGCGCCACTGCACGCATCGCCGAACGCGCAGACCGTTCGGCCCTCGATGTTCTTGCATAGATCGACCAAGGTTTCAAGGTCCTCCATTCGCCCTCGCTTCGCGACGATTCGGCGCATGGTTTGCACCAGCCAGGAACTTCCCTCGCGGCAGGGGCTGCACTTACCGCAAGACTCATGATAGAAAAACTCCATGAGGCGGAGCGCGGCCCACACCATGTCCGTGCCCTCTTCCATCACGGTGACCCCGCCGGAGCCGAGCATGGAGCCGGCGGCGGCAACGGATTCAAAATCGAGTTTGACGTCGAGGTGGTTCGGCGTGAGGAATGGCGCTGACGCTCCGCCTGGGATGAAGGCCTTGAGCGGTTTGTCGGAGCGCATGCCTCCGGCTTGCTCGTAGATCAATTCGCGGAAGGTGACCCCCATCGGCACTTCGTAGTTCCCCGGCCGTTTCACATGGCCGCTGACGCAGAAGACTCTGGTGCCGGTGCTCTTCGGTGGGGAACCGATCGACGCGAACCATTCGGGGCCCCGGCCGACGATGTGAGGAAGGTTGGCCAGGGTCTCGACGTTGTTCACCACGGTCGGTTTGTTGTAGAGACCGTGTGTCGCCGGGAAGGGGGCTTGACGCGAGGCAAGCCGCGCTTGCCTTCGAGCGACTCCAGCAATGCCGTTTCTTCTCCGCAGATATAGGCGCCGGCGCCTCGGTGCACCCACACATTGGCGGTGATGCCTGTGCCCAGGATGTTCCTGCCGATATAGCCTGCGGTTCGCGCTTCGGCGATCGCCTGTTCCAAGATCCTGGCCCCGAGGACGAATTCGCCTCGTATATAAATATAGGCGGTTTCTGCCCCGATCGCGTAGCAGGCGAGCACGATGCCTTCCAAAATCTGATGGGGATCTCGTTCAATGAGCTGTCGATCCTTGAATGTGCCCGGCTCGCTCTCGTCCGCGTTGCAACAGAGATAGCGCGGGCCCTGATAGCCCTTGGGCAGGAATCCCCATTTCACACCGGTCGGGAAGCCTGCGCCGCCACGCCCCCGAAGCCCTGATTTCATCACCATGGCGGTGACCTCGGTCGGCGGCACTTTCCCCACGACCTTGCGGAGCGCCTGATAGCCGCCCGCTCGCTCATAGTCTTGGAGCGAACCGGTATAGCCGGCCTGCATCATATTCTTGAGCAATATCAGTTCGTGCTTGGCATCGTTGCTGCTCGTAAATGGTGAACGTGAAGGTAGAAGCTCGGTGCTTATCAGCTAGCGTCTTACGCTTTCACGCTTCACTTGCGCCTTCGGCGCCTCCGGCCACATGAACGGGCCGGTCTTGAGCGAACAGGTCCCGTGCTGTTTGAGATCGGCCAGGATTCGGTCGAATGCTTCTTCTGTGAGCCGTTCGTAATAGTCCTCGTTGACCTGCATCACCGGCGCGGTGCCACAGGCGGCGAGGCATTCGACCATGCTGAGGGTAAAGAGTCCGTCGGCCGTCGTTTCACCCGGTCTGATTCCGAGTTTCGTCTTGACCCACCCGATGACCGTATCCGAACCGGCCAGCCCGCACATCAGGGACTTGCAGACTTGGAGATGAAATTTCCCCACGGGCTTGAGATTGAGCATCGTATAAAACGTGGCGGTCTCATAGACTTGGGGCGGGGTCAGACGCAAGAGCCCCGCGATCTCCTTCATCGCCGCCTCGGACACAAAGCCCGCATCCCCTTGCGCCAGGTAGAGCAAGGGAATCAACGCCGAGCGCTTCACCGGATACCGGCTCATGATGTCGTCAATTTCCTTCTGATACTTCTCTTTCAACATCATGGTTTCCCTGTGCACCCACGGTGAGGAACGGAGGATGCCGCTTTACTGCGCGCGTCCAACGAGCGCCTTCCGAGCGTGCGCGTTGCGCGAGCACGAGGGCATCCTCGAGCCCTCACCTATCGCATTCTCCCATCACGACGTCGTAGGTCCCGAAGATCGTGATGATGTCGGAAATCAGGTAGCCTCGCGCCATGTGGTCGAAAGCGCCCATGTGTACAAATGAAGGCGAGCGAATCTTCAGCCGGTAGGGACGGGCGCTGCCGTCGCTGACGATGAAAAATCCCAGTTCGCCTTTTGGAGCCTCTGTTGCACAGTAGGTCTCGGCCTTTCGGCGGCTTGATGCCCTGGGTGTAGATGATGAAATGATGGATCAGGCTTTCCATATCCCGCATGACCAGCTCCTTGGGCGGCGGGATATATTGCGGCGCCTCGGCCATGATCGGCCCCGGCGGCAGCTGATCGAGACATTGTGCGATGATCCTGGCGCTCTGCCGCATTTCTTCCATGCGGATCCAGTACCGGTCGTAGGTGTCGCCGTTCTTGCCGATCGGCACTTCCCAATCGACTTTGTCGTACACGCCGTAGGGCTCGGCCTTGCGGACATCGTAGGCGACGCCCGACCCTCGCAATACCGGCCCGGTGCAGCCGAAGTTGATCGCGTCCTCGGCCGAGAGCATGGCCACATTCTTCGTGCGGCCGAGCCAGATGCGATTCGACGCGATGAGCGAATCGTATTCCTTGACCTTCTCGGGAAAGCTATCGAGGAACGCGTTCATCCGTTGGACCAACTCGGGGTGAAGTCGCTATCGACACCGCCGATGCGATAGTAGTTCAGAGGTCAGACGGGCCCCGCAGAGCTTTTCGAACATGTCCAACAGTATTTCGCGCTCCCGGAAGGTCCAGAAGAACACGGTCATGGCGCTGATATCGAGGGCCTGCGTGCCGAGCCAAAAGAGGTGCCCGATGATGCGTTGCATCTCGGCCACGATGGTCGGATGTATTCGGCTCGGACCGGCACCGTCGATCTCGAGGAGTTTTTCCACGGCACGCACGTACGCGTAGTTGTTGGACATGGCACAGACATAGTCGAGCCGGTCCGTGTGCGGGATGATCTGCATGTAGGTCAGACCCTCGGACAATTTTTCGACGCCTCGATGGAGGTAGCCGAGGTCCGGTGTGGCCTTCACAATCCGTTCGCCGTCCAACACGAGCACGACACGCAACACGCCGTGGGTGCTCGGATGCTGCGGCCCCATGTTCAGCAGCAATTCCTCTTTCCGTTGGGAACCGGGTACGCCAGGCTCGGCGCGAAAGGTGTTTTTCTGCTCCTCAGAGATTTCGCTCTCAGTCGACGTCGAGCGGGGGCTCGTCCAATCTCGGGATGAAGTCGAACTGGCTGCGCCAGCCACGCCCTTCGGTCGGAAAGTCTTTTCTCAACGGGTATCCCTCGGCATAATCCTCCGGCAGCAAAATGCGCCGGAGATCGGGATGGCCGGAAAAGTGAATGCCCATCATGTCGTACACTTCGCGTTCCAGGAAGTCGGCTCCCTTCCAGATGCCGGTGACCGACGCAATCGTCGGATCGTCCTCCGTGATGCGCGCCTTGAGGCGAAGCCGCTGCTGAAGGGGAGCGAGTGCAAGTGGTAGACGACTTCGAACCGCAGCTGATCTTCGGGATAGTCGACCGAGCAGATATCGGTGAGATGGTCGAAGGCTGCCTCCGGCGCATCGTGCAAATAGCGCGCAATATCCAGCAGGCGCGCGGCGGCCACGGAGACAGCGGTCTCGGCACGTGCGGCGTCGACGCGGGTCGCGAGGATCGCGTCCGGGAATTTCGTCCTCAGGCTGTCGAGCAGGGCTTGCATAGTTCTTGTTCGCGAGCCGGGCGCGACTCGCGAAGCGCGATTTGCCGGTCGCGCACGTCCCGCTTCTCTCGCTCGTCTCGCGGGTTATCTCACGAACACCTTCTCCCGCTGAATCTTTTCCTGTAACTTCAGCAATCCATCGAGCAACGCTTCCGGGCGGGGCGGACAGCCCGGCACATAGACATCGACCGGAATAATCTGGTCGACGCCTTGGACCACCGCGTAACTATTGTAGTGGTTGCCTGACGGTGGCGCAGGAGCCCATAGAAATGACATACCGCGGTTCCGGCATCTGGTCGTAGATACGGCGGATCACCGGCGCCATCTTGCGCGTCACAGTGCCGGCGATGATCATGAGATCGGCCTGCCGTGGCGAGGCCCGAAAGACGCCGGCGCCGAAACGATCCATGTCGTACCGCGACGCCACCAGTCGCAATCATTTCGATGGCGCAGCAGGCGAGGCCGAACGTCATCGGCCACAAAGCCGACTTCCGAGACCAATTCACGACCGCGTCCAGATTGGTCGTCAGAATATTCGCCTCAAACTGTCTCTCCAGAAAGCTCATCTGCTTCTATCTCCACCATTACCAGAGGGATTGTCGGGATGCCCTTCATTGCGCGCGATCCAATCCTCCATCCACTTTCAGACGGGTAGCCTGGTCTGATCCCGATTGCGCGCATCGAGCGAGCATATTCTATCGTGCGCGCTGCGAGCGGAGGACGACCGGCTGCCCTTCCCGATCCTTCTGAGGCCGCGCGTTCGCGAGCACGGGGCTGTCCTGACTCCCCAACTCAATCCCATTCTAACGCCCCCTTCTTCCAGGCGTACCAGAATCCGGCCAGCAGGATGATGATAAACACCGAGCATCTCGATGAGTCCCAGCAGGCCGAGCGACTGAAACCGGATGGCCCAGGGGATCATAAAAATGATCTCGATATCGAAAATGACGAACAACATCGCGATGATGTAGTAGCGCATCGGAAACTGGATGCGCGCGTCGGAAAACAGCGGGCTTCCGCTTTCATAGGGGGTCAGCTTGGCTCGATAGGGACGACTCGGACGGATGAGCGAGCCGGCGAGCAGCGCGAAGGCGCCGACGACAAGGCCAACGCCGATAAACAAGAGAATCGGTATGTAGTTCTCTGGAATGCTTGCGTTACCCATGTTTCAGACCCGTACGGTGACGGTTAGAAACGTCGGAACGTCGTCCGAGCCGATGGAAGGTTCATCGTATTGACTCTATGATGTCATGCGTGCGAACGCACTGCTCAGCGCCGAGCCGAAGAAGGGTTTGAATTTCAAGCCGTGCAGTTCCGGACGGCTGATTCCCTTGTGTTGAACAAGCACCTTAAACGTGCTGCCCATACCATCCGGCTTCAGGAGATGAATCGCGGCGCGAAACGCCGGGCTCTCCGGCTCCAATTTCCCGACCATCTCTTCAACGCCGAGCCCCATCAGAAAACTCATTTGGTTCGTGAACCCCGTCACGTGGAGTCCCTGCGTCTCGCCGACAGCGGCCAGGCTCGAAAGTCCACGTGGGCGGTCATATCCTGCTCGCCGACGCGAATAAATGGATCGTCGTTCGTCCGCTGCTGGAAGTAGCAGAGGAACGTGCCGTCCTTCCGCTCAAGCCCATAGAGATCCTGCGCCGTATGGCCGTAATCGATCGTCAAGACGAAATCCACGATCCATCCGCCGAGCGACCTGCTCCATCCAGTCTATAGCATGGAGATTCACCTCGGTTCGGTAGCCCTCCAGCCACGTGGCATTCAGTTGCTGCAGATATTGAGCGAGCGCGACCGTCGACAGGGGCTTGAGGCAGTTCACAAAGCGTCCATCTCGATAGTCTACATAGAGTTCTTCGGTCCGTCCGGCCGCGACTTGAATCCGGTGCACCGGAAAGGCATCGATCAGTTCATTGCTAAAGAACAGACCGGTCACACTCTGCGGGGCCAGCCCATCAAGGCCTTCCACCCAAGTGACGAGGCCCGGCTTGCTGAGCCAGGGAGCCAGGTTCTGGCGCTGCAGTTCCCGCATGGCAGGGCTCCGTTCGATCAGGACATAGCGGACACGCGATGCGAAGTCATCCTGCTCGGCATGGATCGCCGCCAGGCAATCTCGAGGCTAAAAGTCCTTTGCCGGCGCCCATTTCGACGATCGTGAAGGGAGTGGGGCAGCCCACTAATTCGTCCATTTGCCTGGCCTGTGCGGCAATGTGCACGGCCGAGAATCGGATGCACATCGGAGCTGGTGTAGAAATCGCCGGACCAGCCGATACGTTCATGGTCCGCACCGTCCGGTTGGCGCATGTAGTAGCCGAATTGAGGGTGATAGAGCGCCAGTTCCATGAAGCGGACGAAGGGAATTGGTCCGTTTCTGGTGATCTCGGACGAAATGGCAGCGACGAGTTCAGGATGCCCGGCTGTCACAAGCAACTCCTCTTATCCCATCGACAATACAAGAAAAGTGACACCAATAGCCTAGGGTAAACCCCACCCTTCCCCGTTGAAACACCAACAGAGGCCAAAAGTTGGCGTAGATTAGCCTCGGAATCGCTTGCTAAGTCAAGGCGGAGAGTATTGGAAACTCAGGCGAATCTCGCCTATTTGAGAGAAGGAATGCTGATACCTGCCAGAGCAAATGTTGTGGCTGATGCGAATGACCACTTAGGCTGGCAGGATTGGGGGTCTCCCCCATTTCACTCTTCAGTCAACCAGCCTCGTTTGGTCCTCGTTATGGCGGGCTTGAAAGGTCATCGGATCGCAGTTCGTATAGCTAGCAGCGCGTGATGCTCTCTTTTTCTCTTTCTCTCTTCAGCTCGGCTGGAAGGGATGTGGACTGAGGCGTTCGACATGGCGTCTGCCATATCTCAGTAGGTGCTGACGACCACGCACGACGGCATTGCGACGCTTCGGCGCAGTTTTAGAGTCGTGCGTGATGAGGTGTGACGTGGTCAGTAGCAGTGGAGGCCCGTCGCATCATGGCGACGCCGAAGCTCCACGCCCTTCGTCAGCCGAGCCTCTTACGCTCCGTGGCACTTCTTGTATTTTTCCCGCTGCCGCAGGGGCAGGGGTCGTTGCGGCCGACTTTCTCGTCGCTTCGCTGAACAGTCTGAGGTGCGACTGGTTCTTCTCCGCGATTGAGGATGAGTGGGGGTTGGGGCGCGTGAGATGACTGGGGGTGGCGGTGGGGCGGTGGGTTGCTCTTCGTTCCGGACCGCCTGTACATGAAAGAGCCGATCAAGCGTGTCGGACTTGACCCGTTCCATCATGCCGGCAAAGAGATCGTAGCCTTCGCGCTTGTACTCAATGAGCGGATCTTTCTGCCCGTAGCCGCGCAATCCGATCCCGTCGCGCAGGTGATCCATCCCGAGGAGGTGGTCTTTCCAGTGGTGGTCGATGACCTGGAGCATGAAGGTCTTCTCCAGGAAGCGCATCAATTCCGGGCTCAGATCCTGTTCTCTCCGGTCATAGGCGCTCGCGCACCTGCGCGCGAAGGTCTTCGAGCAACGCGTCGCGTCCCATGGCCCGGAGTGGCTCGCCGCCGTCGCTCTTGCCCTGGGTGATGTCGAGACCGAACTGGCCATGCATGATTTCAGCGAGCCCTTTGATATCCCATTCCTCGGAGTATTGTTCAGCCGGGCAATAGATGTTCAGCGCGGAGTCCACCAGGCCGTCCATCATGCCGCGAAGATCGTCTTTCAGATTCGACCCGCCCAAGACGGCGCGTCGGTGTTGGTAAATCACCTCACGCTGCTTGTTCATGACGTCGTCGTACTCCAGCAGCTGTTTCCGGATTTCGAAGTGGTGGGCCTCGACCTTCTTCTGGGCGTTGGCGATGGCCCGTGTGACCATGCCGTGCTCGATCGGGACGCCTTCTTCCATGCCGAGCTTGAGCATCAGCTGGGAGACCCGCTCGGAGGCGAAGATGCGCATCAGGTCGTCTTCCAACGACAGATAGAACCGTGACGAACCAGGGTCGCCCTGGCGACCGGCGCGGCCTCGGAGCTGGTTGTCGATCCGGCGGCTTTCGTGGCGCTCGGTCCCGAGAATGTGGAGTCCGCCGGCTGCGATGACCTCTTGTTTGTCCTTCTCGCAGTCGGCCCGAATCTGTTCGAAGATCTCCAGCTTGCGCGCATCCGGCAGATTTTCTTCCCGGTACAGGATCTGTTTGAACATGAAGTCGGGATTGCCGCCCAGGAGAATGTCGGTGCCGCGGCCCGCCATGTTCGTGGCGATGGTGACGGCGCCCTTGTGCCCGGCCTGGGCGATGATCTCGGCTTCTCGCTCATGCTGCTTGGCGTTGAGGACGTTGTGTTTCACGCCGTTCCGGCTCAAGAAGCCGGCGAGCCGCTCCGATTTCTCGATGGAAATCGTGCCGACCAAGACGGGCTGGCCGCGCTCGTGGCATTCCTTGATATCTTCGACGATCGCGGCGAACTTTTCTTTCTCGGTTCGGTAGACGACATCCGCGTAATCCAGCCGGATCATGTTGCGATTGGTCGGGACCACGTTGACGTCGAGATTGTAGATCTTGGCAAACTCCGCCGCTTCCGTGTCCGCCGTGCCGGTCATGCCGCTGAGCTTCTTGTACATCCGGAAATAGTTCTGGAAGGTGACCGAGGCCAACGTTTGATTCTCGTTGGCGATCTTCACGCCTTCTTTGGCTTCGACGGCCTGATGCAGGCCGTCGCTCCAGCGGCGTCCCGGCATGAGTCGCCCGGTGAATTCATCCACGATGATGACTTCGCCCTCTTTCACGACATAGTCCACATCCCGTTTGTAGAGGGCATAGGCCTGGAGCGCCTTGACGACGTGGTGGACGAGATCCATATGGTCGGGGTCGTAGAGGTTGTCCACGCCGAGCAATTTCTCGACCCGGACGTTGCCGTCCTCGGTCAACGACGCGGTCTTCGTTTTTTCCTCGATCGTGTAGTCGTGCTCCGGTTTCAGCTGCGGGATGATCGCGTTGATGCGGTAGTAGAGATCGGTGGTTTCATCCGTCGGACCGGAGATGATCAACGGCGTGCGGGCCTCGTCGATGAGGATACTGTCGACTTCGTCCACGATGGCGAAGTTCAACTCGCGCTGCACGCACTGGGCCAAATCGGTGACGACCAGGTTGTCGCGGAGGTAATCGAACCCGTACTCGTTGTTGGTGCCGTAGGTGATATCGGCACGATAGGCTTCAGGCCTCGTGCAGGGGCGGAGAGACTGGAGCCGCTTGTCGGAGGCGTCATAGGTCGGATCGAAGAAAAAGGAGGCATCGTGTTGAATGATGCCCACCGAAAGTCCCAGCGCGTGGTAGAGCACGCCCATCCACTGTGCATCGCGCTTGGCGAGATAGTCGTTCACGGTGACGAGGTGCACGCCTTTCCCTTCGAGCGCATTGAGATACACCGGCAGCGTGGCCACCAGGGTTTTCCCTTCTCCGGTCTTCATTTCAGCGATGCGGCCTCGATGGAGAATGATGCCGCCGATCAGCTGCACATCGAAATGGCGCATGTTCAGCTTGCGGCGGGACATTTCACGGCAGACCGCGTAGGCCTCCGGCAGGATGTCGTCCAGGGTCTCCCCGGACCCAAGGCGCTTCTTGAACTCCTGGGTCTTGTCCGCGAGGGCGTGATCGGAGAGCGGAGTCAGGCCTGATTCCAGGCTATTGATCTGCTCGACAATCGGGCGGATGTGTCTTGATTTCACGATCGTTTTTGCTGCCGAAGATCTGGTTGAGTAGATTGCGTGACCATGGTACTGTCGTTCAGAACGAACGCCGATGTCTCCAAAAGTGATTTTGCGCAGTATACAGCATCTTTTCCATGAATCCTATATGAAGCAGAGGTCCCAGCGCGGATTCTTCATGAATGCCGTCGCGAGACTGTCGAGACCGAAGCCCGCCGTGGCTGCTCGCAGGTGAAGCCGACGCAGGCATACTCGCAGTCTGTCGAGGAGGCTGAATGAGAACAGCCGCGCCGGGCGAGAGGATCGCCTGTCGTAGCAGGGATTCATGAAGAACCCGCGCTAGTGCAAAGAGCCGGCTTGACAAGCCTAGTGGGCGTCCCTTAGGATTTAGACAGAGTCACACTGGGTCGTCTTCTGATGAACCGCACCGTCCTCAAATTCGTCTCGATCCTCCTGGTGCTCTGTGTCCTTTCCATCGGCGGATTGGCTCAAGCGCAGTCGGTCGAGCATGCCGGGCACCATGCCCATCATCAGGCTGCCACCGCACGGTACCGTACTCTGCTCCTGGATGTGTGCCGCCGGGGACGGTTCTCGATACGTGCAGTGGTCACGTTTCAGGCCGAACTCAGTCCTATTGCTTTCATCACGCTCCCCCATTTTGCACAGCCCTCCATCGAGCCGTGCCAGACTTCTTCCAGCCGCGCCCCTCCGTCTTTCTCTCTGTAGTCTCCGTTGCTCATCGGCTCGCAGCAGGGCCGCATTCCGTCTCTCATATGATCCATTGCGTGGGTTGTAGGATAGGCGGATAAGGACGATTCTTATAGAGAGAAAGGACCAGCAGCATCATGGTGGAGAAACGGTTCATACTCGGATTCATTTTCGGTCTTGCACTCGTCTTCTTCTCGTGGCCCAGTCGCCCAGCAGGCACAAGCCTCCTGCGGCGCTGTCGTCGTGTTTCGTCGTCATCGGGTCTCAGCAGCAAGTCCCGTCGGAGGGCCTCCTCACGGTCAATGCGATTTATAATTACACGCCGATGCGATTACTGGATGGAACCAATGGAATCATCCCAGGGCTCGACCAAGGGAGCCGGCAGATGATCCTGGATCATCATCAGGAGACTCGGACTATTACGCAGATCGCGACGCTCGACCTGAACTATGGTCTCACCGAACGGTTTGGACTCCAACTCACGCTCCCGTATGTGTGGCGCACGCATCACGCACATCGATGGCCTAGGGAGAGGATGGAGCAAACGGCGCAAGGGGAGTCGACGAATTTCTCCGCTAATGGAATTGGGGACATACGTGTGGGCCTCAAGTACAACATGTTGCCCACTCTGCGGAGTCTGGTGGTGCTAGGGTTTGGCGTCTATCTTCCAACCGGCAGTACGCAGCGTGATGACAACCTCGGGAATTTGATGGAGTCGACCTCACAAACTCGGTCGGGGGCCGTCGGGTTGAATCCGACACTCTATCAGACCTATGAATTGGTCCCGCATAAGCTCAATCAATTTGCGTCAGCCAGTTACCGGCACACATTCCAAAACAACGATGGATACCAGTTCGGGGATCAGTGGGATTTCAATCTTGGTCTCAATCTCGTGACGGTTCCGTGGTTGGTGCTGTCCTCGCAGTTCAACTATCGGTATATGGTGCACGACAATTTCAGCAGTTCGCTGTCTCGCTCCGCCACACCTGCAGATGCACCGAGACTTCCCTGGTGAGCCAATCTTGATTGACCCCACCATTCAAAACCGATCGGTGCCCACCACTGGGTCGACGTTCCTTTCATTCACACCGGGCTTTAACCTGAGCTTGGATGGGATAGTTGACTCTCCTTGGACGAGGATGACCTCCGTATATTTCTTTTCGGCAGATTCCGGTGGCGCGGGATTCCAATAACAGTCTGGCGCAGGGAACCAGTTATGTCTTTGGGCTTACACGCTCGTTCCAAATGCTGAACCCATCGTAAGCGAAGCGGTTGAAGCAGAGGAGGCTGACATGAAACCGAGGAGATCCAACACCGTGTTTATGATGATCGCGCTGCTTGTCGCATTGGCGGGATTGCCCGCCTTCGATGTCTGGAGCATGGGCTCGCGAGTCCCGACGGTCGGCATGCAGGCTGAAGACTTTCAACCTGACCGATCTTGATGGCAAGACACAGAGCCTCAGCCAGTATCGCGGCAAGATCGTGCTCGTGAACTTCTGGGCCACCTGGTGCAAGCCCTGCACGACCGAAATGCCGGCCATGCAAGCAGATTTACGACAAGCTGCGTGACAAAGGCTTCGTGGTCCTCGCCGTCAACGAGTTGGAGGACGACGCCAGAGTGCGCGAGCACATCAAGCAGTACGGCCACACATTCCCGGTCCTGATGGATCGCGACAACAAAGTGGCCAACCAGTTCGGCGTGTTCGGACTACCCGTGAGCGTCTTCATCGACCAAGAGGGGCGCGTGCAGGAATATATCAAGGGCGGGCTGCTGACCGAAGACAAGATTTATCAAACGGTCCAGCGCATTCAGAGAAAACAAGCCGATGCAGGCGGCAATCGGCCCGGTAGCATAGCGTGATTCGATTTAATCGACAGATCCTCATTCTGCCCCTGCGTAGCCTGCCTGCTGCTGATGTGCCCGCGCTCGCGTCACCGGCGACCGTGACCCATGAAGGCCCAGCATGCCCATCACAAGGCAATGCACCATTCTTCTCCGCACTCTGCTCGTGGATCTGCGGAGCAGGACAAGGGATCCATCTTTGTGGATTCCGTCTTCGTTCCAACGATTGTCTTTCTCGAAACTCTCGACATCGAATCGGCCGACCAGATGGACGATGCCGATCCCATTTTCTTCTTCTCCCGCGGTCCGCCCGCATCTTCTCTCTAATTCAAACATTGAGTAGGTAGCTCAGCCTGTGTGCGGAGAGCGCGCAACCTCCTTATGGGGTACGCCTTCACGACTAGCGCTTACCCAAAGCATTCACCGAATCTGTCGATACCTCGTTCGACCATGACATTTGTGTCTGGTGATGAGGGAAGGGTCGACGGCGTAGGTAGTCTCGGCAACTTTTTCAAGAGGCACTCAGGACGCGTGCGAGGAGATGCATTATGGACATGATTCTCGCATTGCAACAAAAGCGGCTTCTCGGTGTCGACTAGTTTCTTCCCAAGACCCAAGCCGCGGCGCGTCTCCCCGAGCGCCGCGGAGTGCTACCCAAGTCCATCCGGTTCTTCCACCAAGATATCCAGCCGAGGATTTCACTAAGCATCGGGCCTGGCAGACCTCAAGGCGTGGAAGCGGCAGCGTCAGGGAGCTAGCATGGATACGCCGGGGGCAGGGGACCCTCCCTGCTCAGTTTCTTTTTCTACAAATCACCTTTACGGATTTCGCTCGAGCAGTGGCTCAAGCGTTGGGAAGACCTTCTCGACAATCAGGCGATAGCCCTCTCCCGTCGGATGAATGCCGTCGGCCTGATTGAGCGAGGAGGAGCCTGCCACACCATCGAGAAAAAATGGAATCCGCGTCAGGTGATACTGCTGTCGCGACGGCCTGGTAGAGCGCCTCAAACCCTGCGGTATAGTCCTGTCCATAATTCGGGGGAGTTTCATCCCCGCTAACACGACGGTGACCGAGGCCTGTTGGAGTTGTTGAATGATCCGTTCGAGGTTGGCTTGCGTCTCGTGCAGGCTGAGGCCGCGGAGTCCATCGTTGCCGCCGAGTTCCAGAATGACGATCGCCGGCTTGCTGTTCAGGACCCAGGAGACCCTCCGGACTCCGCCGGCTGTCGTATCACCGCTGACTCCCGCGTTCACGACCCGATAGGCATAGCCCGCTGCGTCCAGCGTCCGCTGCAGGTGCGCGGGATACGATTGATCCGGTGGCACACCTAAGCCGGCCGTCAGGCTGTTGCCGAAGGCGACGATGCGGGGCGTTCGTCGGAGACGGGCCTCTTCGGTCAGCCCGGTGCGCGTCACTTGGTTCTGGCGGGTCCGACGCTCGCGAGGGCTCGACGACGAGGCGGAGAGCGCGCACTGCCGAGGTCATACCCACAGAGGAGGATGAAGGAGAGGCAGAGGCAGGAAAATAGTTTTGTGAGAATCCATGAGCGGTGCATCGTCATCCAGTATAATATACCGCTTCACGTGGACGATACTGTCGGAGCCGGACGGACAACATGATCACGCTCTCTCACCTGACGATGCGCTTGGCCGGCGGCGGCCATCAGATCACGATCCTCGACGATGTCACACTCGAGATTCCCGATAAGCAGCGCGTGGCCATCGTCGGCCCATCCGGGAGCGGGAAGTCCACCTTGCTGGGCCTCATCGCGGGACTGGATCGCCCGACGTCCGGCTCCATCACGTTGAACGGCGTGGAGATCTCGACGATGCGCGAGAGTGCCTTGGCGCGGTATCGTCGCGATCACATCGGCTACATCTTTCAATCCTTCCATCTCATTCCCACCCTCACCGCCCTGGAAAACGTCCTGGTGCCGTTGGAGTTGGCAGGGATGCGCACGGCACAGGATCGCGCGACGGATCTGTTGCGGACCGTCGGCCTGGGAGAGCGGCTGCATCATTATCCCGTCCAACTGTCGGGAGGCGAGCAGCAGCGGGTGGCGGTGGCCAGAGCGTTCGCCTGTCACCCTCCGATTCTGTTGGCCGACGAGCCAACCGGCAACTTGGATTCGGCCACGGGCCAGCACGTGATGAATCTGCTCCGTTCTCTCCATCGCGATTACGGCACCACCTTAGTCCTCGTCACGCATGAGCGAGCCATCGCGTCCTCGATGGAGCGCGTGATTGCGTTGCGCGACGGCCGCATCGAATCCGATACCCTCACCGACTCAGACAGTCGGGTCGCAGAGTCATCCCAGTGAATCGCTTCATCTTCAGAATGGCCTGGCGTGAAACCCGGGGAGCCTGGCGGCACTTTCTCTATTTCTTCGCCTGTATCGCGATCGGCGTCGGGGCCTTGGTCGGGGTGTCGCTCTTTGGCACGCATGTGGAGCGCGCCGTCACGAAAGAAGCGCGGGGGCTGTTAGGCGGCGATCTCGAAATTCGTCTGACGCATCCCCTGAGTCTCGCGGGACAGGCGGTGCTGGACTCGCTGAACGGACGAGGCATGGTCTTCACCCATGTGAGCGAACTCGTAGCCATGGCCGCGCGCGCGACTTCACGGGTCCGCTGTGACCCAATCGACCCAGATCATCGAACTCAAAGCGGTCGAATCGATGTATCCCCTGTACGGGACGATTCGACTCGACCCAGCGCAATCGCTTGATGTCCTGCTCCACCCGGATGAGCGCCGCTGTGGCGGGCATTCCTGTTTTGGGGCGGTGGTGCAGGAGTCGCTGCTGATTCGGATGGGCCTCTCGGTCGGAGATCAATTGAAGATCGGTCAAGCGATGTTTCTGATCACCGGCATCGTGCGGACCGAGCCGGATCGAATGGCCAATGCCTTCACCTTGGGCCCACGGGTGATGATTGCGCAGGAGGGATTACGGGCGGCGGAGCTGATCAAGCCTGGAAGCCGGGTGCGAGAACGGTATCTCGTGAAGATGCCCTCCGATATGCCGCTGGAGCCGCTGCTCTCCGAGCTGCGCGATCGGCTGGCGGCAGATTCCGCGCGCGTATCCAGCTATCGCACGGCCCAGTCACAGTTGAGGCAATTTCTCGACCAACTCTCCCGCTATCTCGGGCTGATCGGTCTCACCGCGCTGTTCATCGGTGGACTGGGGTCGGGACCTCGATTCATGCGTTCTTGCGGGACAAGATGCGGACGATCGCGATCTTAAAAGCGGTCGGCGCGGATTCGGCCACGGTGGTTTCGACCTATGTGGTACAAGCGATCTTCTTGGGATGTGTCGGGAGCCTCGGCTGGGATCTTGTTGGGGATTGCGCTCCAACGAGGGCTGCCTCCCCTCATGGCGGGTCTGTTTGTGTCCGACCTCCTCGAGCAATTAGGCGTCTCCTCAGAATTGTCGTGGTCCTCGATTTGGCCCTTGATGAAAGGGGCGACGCTGGGACTGTTGTCGACGCTGCTGTTTACCCTGTGGCCCCTGTTGAAGATTCGAGACATTCACCCAGGTGCGATCTTCCGGCGCGATGCAGAACAGGCGACGGTCGAGCATGAGACTTCTCCGTCACGATGGTGGGTGACATGGGGACTGGCCGATCGATGGAATGTCGGCACGGCCGGAGGGATCATCCTCGGGCTCTGCGCACTCTCGGTGTGGCAAGCCGGTTCGTGGTCGATCGGCTTCCTGTTTCTCGGTGCGTTGTCTCTCGCCATCACGGTCCTCTTTGTCTGTGCGCGGGTGTTCGTGCGAGGGCTGGCCTGGGTGCCGATGCCTCGCGTCTTGAGCCTTCGCTATGCCCTGGGTAATGTCGTGCGGCCGGGAAGCCAGGCGACCGGGATCATGGTCGCCATCGGCATCGGCGTGATGGTGATTGTCACGGTGTCGCTGGTGGAACAGGCGTTGCTCCGCCAAGTACAGGAGAATCGGCCGGCGGATGCCCCGACCTTTTTCTTTATCGATATTCAGCCTGATCAAGCGAAGGAGTTCGTGTCGTTGGTTGATCGACAGACTGGCCGAGCGCGTCCGGAGCTCACGCCGCTGGTGCGTTCGCGACTCCATGCCGATCGATGGACATGTCGTCAACGGCAGAGAAGAGGGAGTGGAGAAGGACGACAAGCGCACGGAGGGGAAAGAGGCGCGGGAAAACAGTGGTATCTCACCCGGGAATATGTGCTGACCTTCCTCGACCAGCTACCGAAAGACAATCAGCTGGTGCAAGGGGAATGGTGGAAGCCTGGGCAGGTCTTCTCGACCCCACAGGTTTCAGTGGAAGAAGAGGCTGCCACGCATTTAGGCCTCGCGATCGGCTCGATCGTGGAGTTCGATATTCAGGGGGCCACGGTGTCGGCGAAGGTGAGCAGTATTCGCAAAGTCGAGTGGGGAAATTTCTCGACGAACTTCTACATGATCTTGTCCCCAGGCGCGATTGAAGGGGCGCCGTTTACCTATGTGGCGACGGTGCGGGTCTCGCCACAGGAAGAGGTGCCGTTGCAGCAGGCGGTCGTCGCCTCATTTCCGAACGTCAGCGCGATCCATATCGGCGACGTGCTCGATGGTTTCGCGCGCGTTCTCGATCGTCTCTCGCTGGCGATCAGGGCGGTGGCGTTATTTTGTGTTGCTGCCGGCGGATTGGTCATGGCGGCGGCACTCGCAGCGACACGCTACCGGCGTCTCTACGAATCGGTCATTCTGAAGGCGCTCGGCGCGACCCGTGGCCTGATTGCACGCGCCTTTGCCATTGAGTATGTCCTGCTGGGCGCCGTCGCCGGGTTGATCGGACTGACCCTCGGAAGTATCTTGTCATGGGCCGTGTTGCGGTATGTGTTCGATCTTCCCTGGAGCATTCACCCACGGGTGCTTGGCATCGGCCTCCTCCTCACGATGGTGCTGACGCTGATAGTGGGTTTTGCGAGCACCTACCGGATTCCTCGGCCAACGGCCGCTGGCCGTGCTCAGGCACGGTAAACGATGCAACCAACGGGATGCTGAAAAGCCCAGACAGCATCGTTCTCGCATCGTTCAGATCCTCCAACGTACCCCAGAGGGTACGCGCCCCGGTCTTCACTCGCTGCGGCCTTGCTGAACGGCACTTGTAGCATCCCGCATGGTGCTCTTAGATGTCTCAGAGATAGATACCAATCGATCCGGTGGACGCAGGCAGAGTTTTTCGCAGACTGCTGGCGGGATTGCCTCTTGCTCGGCAGCGGAAGACATCCGGCATGGTTGCTAGAGAGCTGAAGAGCGGAGAGAACGCCATCGAACACGGGACGCAATCGCCGATCATGATGGGATCATCATACTCGACAGGGTTGGAAATTCCAGCATCACCTGGCATCCCATCTGGAATGCGCTGGCTCGTTCTGACGCGGCACCCCTCAGAGAAGTCTGGCCACAGCCCATCAATTGGGTATGATCTTGAACAGGCCGCCTCCTTGGGTCATGACGGTACAGCTCGCCTGCGGCATCTTCACCAAAGCTCGTCACAAAACTGCCCGGCGGACTGAGTAAAGGCCATTCTGTCTGCTCTGTGGGTTGACCAGTTCTGATGGCGGAAACTCTTCACGAATCCCGCGCAAAAATCTCCATAGAAGTAGGTCCCGCGCAACGACGGGCATGACAGACTCCGCGATACACATAGCCCCCCGTCACTGAGCAAGCCCGCATTGAGGTGGGGATAATCGAGCACCGGCAACGTCAGGCGCGCCGAGTTGCAGCTGCTGGAGGGGTTGAAACAGAGAAACCCTCCATCAACCGCCAGCCGTAATTGGCCTGACGGCCTGCGTTGGGGGCGATGGGGCGACATCGATCTCTTCTCTCGCATCTCTGTCCCACATCGCCGATGTAGAGGTCGCCGGTTTGGCGGTCAAAGGAGAACCGCCACGGGTTCCTAAGGCCCAGGCTCCAGACTTGCAGCGCGCCGCCGACGAGGAAGAACGGATTGGTGATGACATTACTGCAGGCCAGCCCCTGTGTCGGGATTGAGGCGAAGGAGTTTCCCGAGCAACGAAGCTAGATTCTGCCCGTTGTTGTTCGGTCGCCCTCGCTTCCTCCATCACCGATGCCGGCATACAGACACGCATCCGGGCCCAAATGCCAGCATGCCGCCGTTGTGATTCGAAAAGTTCGGATGTGCCACCGTAAGAAGCGTCATGGCCGAAGAAGAATCAGCGAGGTTTGAGTCCGTAAAATTTCTCAGGTAACGAGCGATGACAATGTTACCGTCGGTGTTCGTGTAAAAGATGTAGAACTGGTGATTCGCATCGTACTGGGGATCGAATGCCATCCCCAGCAACCCTCTTTCACCACCTGTCGACAGCAGGCTGCTGATATTGAGGAAAGGGTCTGTGAGGAGCGACCCTCCTACGACATCAAATACTCTGATCAACCCTCCCTGCTGGACGATAAAGAGGCGTGTAGAGTCATTGGCAGGCGCGGTCATGAAGTCCGGTGAACTGAGACTCGTACTGATCGGTTGAAGCCGCAGACTATTGGATTGAGTGACGAGTCTTGGTTCGATCCGTTATCGGAGCACCCGATCAGGCATCCTGTGCTGATAAGGACCAAACCAGCCATCAACAGGCGCCGAATCGGTACCATCAGCCCCTCCGCGTGATGCCAGGTCGTACGTCTTCAGCCTACTATAGAGTGTTGATTGCCTCAAATCAGCCCTTGTCGGTATCTATCCAGGTAGGTGCGCAAGACGCGGCTGTCTCGCTCTCGGACCGTGACGGCGATCCGTCAATTGTTCGAGATATTGTTCCAGCGTTTTCCCGCCGAGGTCGATCTTGCGCGTTGTGAAAAGTCCCGCACGTCTCGTTCGAGTTCAGGTGTGGCGAGGCTGACGATCCCACCGCACATGCGCCGCAGCCCTTGTTTGGGGAACAATTTGGTCCATCTTCTCCCAGTTCGTTTTCACAAAGGCCCAGGCCAATTCTCTGCCATAGACATTGCCCAGGATGGCGCTGACGAGAAACGGCGCGTCTTGTGTGCGGATTTCTCCGCTGATGGTGCGGGCGAGTGTGCGTTCGAGCAATGCCTTGGGCTGGAACGCCGCGAGCGAGAAGAGATAGCGCCGTTCTTCTTGCGGTGTGGCGGCGGTACGGAACCGTTCGTTAAATTCGTCGTACCTGGTTGCGTCGCCCGTATGCGCGAGGATCGCGACGAGCGAGGGCACGACATTGGGGTCAACGGCTGTCGCGTCGTTGCGGTAAGCCCGGTACAGCTCGGCTGCGCGTTGTTGGATGGCCGGATCATTGCCGAGTTTACCCTGTGCGCCGATCAGTTCACCCCGCAGTTGTTTCGTCAGCTCGCTCTCGCCGCTTCGGGGGACCCAACCCAAGTCTGCAACGGCCGGACCGATCCGACCGCGTACGAACGCTTCGAGCGCCGGCCGATCCTCCACGGTGATGATCCGGTTCAGGAAGGAGAAGGAGTCGAGTAGCACAGCCCAGACATTCTTGTCCCGCTCCGTAGTGAAGCGGGCTGTCAGGTCAAGATAGTCCGTGAGGGGCATGTGGCCGGCGACGGTGGTGGCCCAGGCGTCGTTGATGAGGTTGAACCGCTCGGTGACGGCGAGTCGATCGATGCCGATGTTCAGGAGCCGATCGAGCAGGTCTGGTGCATAGCGCACTCGATAGAAGCCATGACCTCCCTCGTTGATCAGTACTGACTCCCAATCGTGGGGAAGCGGGACTGTCGTGTCTCTTCTCCGTCAGCAACATGCGTGAGGTGTTGGTCTTGCCTCCGGCGATGACTCGAATCTGGAGCGGAATCTGCCACCGCTGGGTCTTGTGATGGGCCGGACTGCGTCGTCGCTCAGGTAGCTGAACCGTTGTTGGGTGATTGTAAGTTCGGATGACGGACTGACAGTGACGGTCACGAGCGGAAACCCTGGTTGGAAAATCCAGCCGTTCATGAGTTCAGGCACCGGCTGTTTGGCGATCTTCCCCAGCGAAACCCAGAGATCGTTCGTGTCTGCGTTCCCATAGGCATGTGCGTGCAAGTAGTCGCGGACACCGTCGCGGAAGACCGTCGGACCAATGTGCTGCTCTAACATCCGGAGCACCGATGCGCCCTTTTCATAGGTCAGGACGTCGAACATCGCGTCGGCGTCCTTGGGGGCTTGCACCGGATATTCGATCGGTCTTGTACTCTGCAGTCCGTCTACAGAAAAGGCCGCGGCGCGCGAGACACCGAAACTGTCCCATCGTTTCCATTCTGGTTTCCAGGCATCCACGGCCAGCATTTCCATGAAGGTGGCGAAGGCTTCGTTCAGCCAGAGCCCGTTCCACCAGGACATGGTCACTAAATCGCCGAACCACATGTGCGCGTTTTCATGCGCGACCACATCGGCCACGCGCTCCAGTTCGCCGTGTGTGGCGCTCTGCTGATCGACCAGCAAGGCCGTTTCACGGTATGTAATGGCGCCCAGGTTTTCCATGGCCCCGGAGGCAAAGTCAGGAATGGCGAGTAGGTCCAGCTTGTCACCGGGGTATGGGATCCCATAGTAGCTCTCAAAAAGGAGAGCGATGCCGCCGCAATGTCCTGGCCAAACCGAGCGAGATGCCCTTTCCCAGGGATGGCCCAGAGGCGAAGCGGGGTCTGGCCGATCATCACTGGTTCGGTCGGCTCGATCCGGCCTACGATGAACGCGACCAGGTAGGTGGACATCTTAATCGTATCGGCGAAGCGGACCACCTTCTTCCCGCCAGCAAGCGTTTCGGATGCGATCGTGGTGTTGGAGACTGCGGTTAAAGATGGATCGATGACCAGCGTCGTCGCAAAGACGGCTTTGAAGTCCGGTTCATCCCAGCAGGGAAAGCCCGGCGGGCATCGGTGGCTTCGAACTGTGTTGCGGCCATGCTGTGAGTCGCACCACGCTCGTCTTTGTAGGTACTGCGATAGAAACCGCGGAGCTTGTCGTTGAGCGTGCCGCAAAATGTCATCGTCAGTTTCCAGGTTGCCTGGCGAGAGAGGCGTGCTGAATGTGAGATGGCAACGTTCGAGCGATGCATCCAACGCCATCGTGGCCTGTCTCGCCGGGCCTGAATCTCCCTCAATCTTGCGCCGAGGTGATGTCGAGTTCAATGGCGTTGAGGACGATTTCAGAGGTTGGCTGATGGACCGTGAGGGTGATGGCTTCCTGTCCAGCAAAGCGTGCGGCAGTCAGGTCCGGTTCCAATCGCAGATCGTAGCGAATCGGGACCACATGTCTCGGAAGCCGGTATGGATCGAGCGTGCCCGGAGTAGAGGCCTGATTCATATTCTCACCTTTCGGTCGTTCGGTGGCTGCTTGCGCGAAGGTACTGTTGAGGCACGAGCTGAGGAACGATGTAAGTGGAATGGCCAGGAGGAATCGGACATGCTTAATGAGGGCCTGTAGGGTCTGTCGTCTGCTGAGCGGCTCAGTCATGTCCTCGTCGCAGGGTGCGATTCAACTCCGTTGGCGGTGCCTACGATGAGCAGGTCTGTTCGTCCGACAAAGAGGCCGGTCTCGACGACTCCGGGAATCAGGTGCAAGGCGATCTCGAGTTCTCGCGGGTTGTCGATCCGTGAGAGATGGACGTCCAGAATCACATGGCCTGCTTCCGTGTTGAATGGCGATCCGTTCCGTTCCCTGAGCACCACACGACTCTGAGTGAGGGCTTCAATTTCTCGTGCCGTACTTCCCCAGCCGAAGGGGATCACCTCGATTGGGAGCGGGAATGATCCCCCAGTACTGGGACTCGTTTGGTATGGTCGACCAAGACGATGAACTGCTTGGCCGAAGCCGCGACAATCTTTTCCTTCAGGAGCGCGCCGCCTCCGCCTTTGATGAGATTGAAGCCAGGATCGACCTGATCTGCCCCGTCGATCGCGACATCGATCACCCAGGCATTATCGGCATCGATGAGGATCGATCCCTTGTTGCCTGGCGAGCAGTGGCCGTTTCCTTCGACGTGGGCACTCCGCGAAGTGTCATGCCCGCGCGGACCTTTTCCCCAGCGCGATGACCATGTGCTTAGCCGTTGAGCCAGTCCCGAGGCCAACGACCATCCCATCACGGACGAATTCGACGGCTGTTAACGCCGCGGCTTTCTTCAGGCTGTCGAGGTCCTGGTTGCTCATCATGATGCGAGGGTATGGGAGAGGGCCGCGGCGACGGATGCGGCACCGAGTAGCGCCGTCTTGTCGTTCATCACTACTTTGACCGGGATCGAACTCATCAAGCGTGTATAGCGACCTTTGTTGGTGAAGGCCTTCATGAATGTTCCGTCTTTCAGTTTGGCCAGCAACTTCGGTGCGATGCCGCCGCCCAGATACACACCGTTGAGTGTCATCGCCTTCAGGGCAAGATTGCCCGCTTCGGCTCCATAGATGGAGGCGAACAGGTCGAGCGCCTGCTTGGCGATGTCTGCCTGGCCCTTGAGCCCTGCTTCTGCAATCACCGCCGCCGGGTCGCCGGCTTTGATTTGTTCGAGAGCCACGTCGGCTCATTCTTCTTGCTGTCGCGGACATAGTCATAGATGGCGTGCAGACCGGGGCCTGACAACACACGTTCGTAACTCACGTGCAGGTAGTTACTGCGCAGATGGCGCAGCAGTTCAATTTCGTTGTCATTGTTCGGTGCGAAGTCTGCGTGACCGCCTTCCGACGGCATAGGCTGATAGCGCGAACCGTTCCAGAAGAGGATGGATTCGCCCAGTCCGGTTCCCGCAGCAAGCAGGGCGAGCGCCTGGTTGTGCGGTGGAGGAGTGCCGGCGTTGAGGATTTCGACTTCGTCCGGTCGGAGCAACAGAATACCGTGCGCCATGGCTTCGAGATCGTTGAGCAGCTTCACTCTCGGTATGTCGAACTGTTTCGCCAGCGTTGCGCCATCGACCACCCACGGGAGGTTGGTCGTCTTAGAATGGTTCTGAATGACGGGGCCGGCGACGCCGAAACAAGCCGCGTCGATTTTCGGCGGTTTTCCCGCTGGGCGCATCCGGTTCCAGCTCGGCAGCGTCACTCTTCTCGGTAGCAAATTCGTCGATGGGCGTCGGAGGCTTCGGCGGAACGAGGAATTCAGTGAGCATGTCCTCGAGCGAGGTGTAATCGGCACTCTGGAACGTCTCCAATCGGACAGGATCGACGCGATCCTTGTTCCAATCGAACAGGGCCAAGTGAGTTTTCGTGCCCCCGATATCTCCGGCAACAATCATCCTGCCCTCATGCGCTCGTCCGCTGTTAACGTATCGGAAGCTCGGCTGCCGCAGCTCGGTCGAGGAACCAGATGAGGCGGCCTTCCTCCGGTGCGACCAGCGCGGCTGGGAGCTGTCGTTCCGCCTCGGTCTTCGGATCGAGGATGGCTCTCACGACTCCTGCTTTGCCGGCTCCTATAGCCGAGAAACAGTATCACACTCGCCCTGTTGATCACACCTAGGGTCATGGTCAGTCTGTTGGGTGGATCTTTCGGAGATTGCGTTGCCGCAATCACTCGTTGGTGGTCCCGTAAGATTGGTGCTCCAGGAAACAGGGAGGCCGTATGCCCGTCTTCGCCTAGCCCTAAGAGAATGAGGTCAAGGGATGGCTGGACCGATGGTGAGGTCTTCGTCGCAAGACGCAGCTGCTGTTCATACTCAGAGGCCGCCGCCTGGGGATCACGGGATTCCCCTGCCATACGATAGACCTGTGAGGGCAGTAATTCTCAGAGGGGTGAACAGGGTTTTGTCGGCCAAGGCGTAGTTGCTCCGAGGGTCATCCGGAGGGACGCAGCGTTCATCGCTGAAAAGAAGGTGGTCCGGGACCAATCGAAGCGATCGGCGAAGGCGGGAGAGGTCAGGGCTCGGTAGAGGGTTTCCGGCGTCGTGCCGCCGGAGAGGGCGATGAAGAATCGGCCGTTCGCGCGAACGGCCTCTTTGCCCACTTCCAGTACGAATTCAGCTGCTGCTTCAGCCCATGCTTGGCTGTCGCGGTGGATGCGGATGTCAGGCACGGCGGGCATCCTACTTCTTGCGGGCGCGCCCGCTCCTGGTGCGCCGCATGGTTGGACGCCGAGCCGGCGTGCGAGGCGCGAGGGACTTCGTCAGCGCCTGAATCGTCGCGACCGGGTTCTTGCCCAAGGGCAAGACGATGGTCTGTTGACCATGAGCTTGGAGTGCCTGTATGTCGCCGGCTGCTTGGGCCTGCGCGAGCGTGCGAAAGGTGAACGGTTTTCCGGGAATCCTGAGATCGGGAATCATCGGATCGACGAACTGTAAGAATAGTCCGCTCCTCGGACCCCCTTTGTGGAGTTGGCCTGTCGAGTGGAGATAGCGCGGACCATAGCCGGCTGTCGTGGTCACATGGTGATGGGAGACGAGCGCTCTTCGCAGCGAGCGAATGGCCTGTTCCATCTTGGAGGATGGTGTCGTATAGGCCAAGATGGCGACGTAGGCGCCGGGGCGACACTGTCGCTTGAGTTGTGCCGCGGCTTGTGCCGCGGTCGCGGTGGTCTGCTTCGGCAACCGGCCGGTGGACTGGATGGTTTCCAGTACGCGGGCGGTGTTGTCTTTGCTTTCTTGGACGTTCGGTTGATCGAACGGGTGAATCCCCAGGAGGTGGCCTGCTACGGCCGTGGCAACTTCCCACCGGAAAAACTCTCCTGCGAGATCGTAACGGTCTTGGAGCGTGAGCGTCAGGATTGGATGGCCCTGTCGCGCGAGCCCGGCGATCTGTCGGTCGAGCTGTCTATTCTGATCTCCCTTCAACCGAAGATAGACAAAGAGCCGGTCCGTGCCATAGGCGGTCGGTGAGACAATCGGTTCATTCGCCACGGGGATGAGGCCGGTTCCTTCCTTGCCGGTGCTTTCCGCGAGGAGCTGTTCCGCCCACAGACCAAATGTGGTGATCTGTGGTGATGCGATCAGGGTGATCTTGTTGCGTCCTGCTTGCGCCAGTGAGGCCATCGTTGCGCCAAGGTCGGCACCGGGGTTCTGTCCAAGAGGGGCTGGATTCGACAGGCCTGGGCCATGACTGTGGCACGCGTGAGCAATCGTGCGACATCGATCCCCATCAGGGCGGCAGGGACTAATCCAAAATAGGAGAGGACTGAGTACCGTCCACCGATGTCGGGTGGGTTCGTAAAGATGCGCCAGAACTGATGCTCTGCTGCCAGTTTCTCCAACCCGGTGCCGGGATCGGTAATGGCGAGGAACTGTTCGCCGCCTTGGTGGCCCGGGGTCTGGTGAACACGTTCCCAAAAGTGGGCAAAGAGGGACATGACTTCGATGGTTCCGCCGGATTTGCTGGCGAGGATGAACAGGCTTCGAGCCGGGTCGATCGCCTGCGTGACCTGTCGAACCCAGCCTGGAACGGTGGAATCGAGGACCCACAAGCGAGGGAACCCGCGGGATGATCCAAATGACGCGCGCAAGCACTTCCGGTCCCAAGCTGCTGCCACCCATCCCGAGCAGGACCACGTCGCGGATGCCGCGCTTTTGTGCCGAAGTGGCGAAGGTCCGCAACTCCTCGGTCCGATCTTTCATGTACTCGATGATGGTCAGCCAGCCGAGGCGGTTGGCGATGTCGGTGGGATCTTGCTTCCAGAGTCGATGGTCGCGGGCCCACAGTCGCTCGACCGCATGGGATGCGGAGAGTCGTGCATTCGCCGCAGCGACCAGGGATTGAAGTTCCGAGGAAATGATCGATCGAGTCTCAAGCGTCATGGCAAGCCTTCCGTGTATTGTAGATATCGGATGAGAGAAACACAAACATGAGGTCTCACCTAGTGGTGTCGTGGTTCGACGGATGAGAAGGGAATTTAGGATTAGTTGTTTGACGGAGGGTCTTAAAGCGGACTTGGAACGGTATAGAGCAGGGCTGGATCGATGGCGGATGGGTAGAACGGTTGACGCATCAGAGACCGGAATGCGCTGCTTTGCACGAGTCCTGCTCAGCTTTCTTCCCTCTGATCATCGAGCGTCGCTAAGGTCAGCGCCACCGAGTTCTGTTCGTGTAGCGCGCCGACGATGGTGACCGGCGTCCCCTTCGCGACTCGGTCATAGAGAAGGGCCATTTGCGGATTGTCGAGCATGACGCACCCCAACGTTTGGGCCATCAGTTCGTTCTCAACCCCGTGGATTTCGATTTGTCCCCGATGGCTCTCGATGCCGGGATCTGTCCCGTCTTCCGCCCGAGCTGGTAGCGTCGTCGATCATCTTCGTTGGGATAGTCGAGGACCAAGGCTCGGTAAAACTGAGTCTGCCCCTGCCCGACCTTGCTGCTGATCCGATATCGGCCTTCCGGAGTGGCGCCGTCTTCCTGGTATTGCTTCTCTCGAATACCATTGAACCCGAGCCGGACGGGGTACGACAATACTTGTTGTCCGTTTCTGTAGAGGGTCAACACTCGATCCGCCTTGTTGATGACAATCGCCGAGGTTCGGTGAATGCGTGACCAGGTGATGGTGCCCTTGGCCATCTGTTGCCACCGGCTGATTCGATCTCGATCGGCGTACCGCCCCAATTCGCTGCTCAGCACGGCCGCTTGCGTCGCCAGATTCTGCGCAGCCCGGTCAGACGCGTCGAGAGACCGATCGTACCGACCCTGTTCATAGAACGCGTGGGCCTGCTTCATAAGTAGTTCGATTTCATCGGGCTTCTGTCCCAACACGAGCCGACTATCGATGGCACTGACTTGCAGGGTCATCATCCGGAATCGATCCTCAACCCGGGCGATCTTGTCTTCGGCTGAGCGGCGGAGCGATTCACGTTCCTTCGTGAGACGGGCGACCGTGCGGGACCCTTCCTCTTGCAGCCGGCGAAGAGCGACTTCCAGGTCGTTGGGTTCCCACGGCCAACGGATCAGATCCTCGTCGGCCTGGACACGAGCTTTTAGGACCATCCATTGTTGTGCGAACTGGGTATAGTCGGTGGGCGAGAATTCAGCCGCCCGTAATTCCATCAAGTCTCGATCGATGTTTTCAACCGCTTCGATCGCGTCTTGAGGCACGGCCTCCACGCAGCCAGAGAGGGAGCCGACTAGCGCCATGGCCCCCATCCCAAGAACGCCCATGTTAGTCGTGGACAATGACTGGACATACAGCAAGTCTACCTTACTTCTCCTTCGGCACAGAGGGTTTTCTCTTTCCGATCTTAGCAAGGAGCTGTCTCGATTTCGCGAGAAGCGGCCTGACTCCTTACGTGAATGGTTTTCGCCTTAGTTTGTGCGGTCGGAGAGTCTGCTGTGTCAATTACCATCCGCGGTGCTCTCCCACACAAGATGTCGAATGAAGATGCTAGCTAATGCGCAAGGGTAATGCCAGGAACGGCCTAGCAAGGGCTGGGAGGAATCTGAGCTGTTGCAACAATTTAGCAGTGTGAAAGATTGAGAGGCTCAGCGAGATCCTGGGGCAATCTAGTCTGTCAGCGACAAAAGCGCCTCAATACGGAAAGAGTTATCAATGGGTTAGGACAGCTGTCCCTCGGGGACTTAGCAGGCTGCTAGGAAAACGATGCCGGCCTTGCTGAAATCAATGGTCCGCACGTGTGGGACAACGGCAGATCTCGCAGAGCAAGTATGCTCACAAGGCTGTCTGGTCGTTCGTGATAACGTGAAACGTAAACAGTCAAATCCGGCAAAGAACGACGCTTCACGAGATACGCTTCACGGGTGTCGAAAACGCCGCTGGCGGATTTTTCAGCATTCTGTTAGAGAGGATGTACCTCATGACGCCCTTGGGCAAGGTGACCGTTCCTGGATGGATCGCACGTAGTTTGACAGGGTGCCAGCCCCGTCCCTATAATGCCCCTGTCATCCATGAGTGTTCTTAGGCAAGGAGTGATTGCATGTCGTTTACATCTCAGCAGCCATCAAACCTCAAGAAAAAACGTGAACATGGGTTCCGTAAGCGGATGAGTACGAAGAATGGCCGGAAGGTCTTGGCTCGTCGTCGCGCAAAGGGGCGGGCCCGCTTAACCGTATAGGTCGAGCGACGCTGACTAGGGCTGCACGAAGGAATCTTTGCCCTCCGTTATGTGCCCCAGACAAGGTAGCTCCCAACACAGGATGACGGTATCGTGGTCAGGACCGAGTCCGGAGATCTGGGCTCGAAGGGGAAGTCCTGTGCAAGCTGGCCCTCTTCTATGATGATGACGATGTCGCAGGGTGGAGGTGACGGGGATCTGTTCCTGAAACGCAGCCGCGACATCGAGTATGCCAAGGAGCACGGCAGTCGTATCTCGACAGCCCTGTTTAATGTGGTGATTTGCCGGACTGACGTGAGTGGCAGCCGGGTCGGTATTGTGGTGGGGAAGCGATTCGGGGGAGCCGTCAGCCGAAATCGGGTGAAGCGCCTGTTTCGGGAACTCACGCGGCAACTGCGTGGTCAATTGCTCCCTGGACATGGCCCTTGTGGTCTTCCCCAAACGGGATTCGATTGCGCAACCCTTTGCCGTCTTGAAAGAGGTGTGGTTATCGGCGCTCCAGCGTCAACGGCTGCTTCGTATCCATGAGGACTAGCATGCGCCAGTGGTGTCTGACTCTGCTTGCCGGTTACCCTATTGGATCTCGGCCTTCCTAGGCCAGCCTGCCCTACTGAGCCGACCTGCTCTGAATATGCGAGGGCCGCGATCAGCCGGTATGGGGTGCTGCGTGGACGCAAGCTTGTGATCTGCCGTCTGCTGAAATGTTACCCATTTCATCCTGGAGGAATGGATCCTGTGAAGTAGTAGGGTCACAATTGTTCACATCGGGGTAGCGGTTTATTTATGGACAAACGCGTTGTCATCTTTCTCGTTCTGTCGTTAGCGATCATCCTGGGATTTGACTTTCTCCTCAAGCAGATGGGGTGGCTTCCTGAGCCGCCTCCTGCTCAGGACGTCGCTGTCCCGGCCCCCTCCTCCGCGGAGCGAGAGCCAACTCCCGCCCCGTGACAGGCAAGGACAGCGGTTCGACCAGTCTGAGCGTCCCAGCCAAATCGGGTCAAAAGTCTGGCGCTCCCTCGTCGGATATTTCGCCACCAGCATCGGGAACAGACGGTGACGGTTGAAACGGATCTGGTTCGGGCCGGACTGTCGAATCGTGGCGGGGTGATTCGAAGTTGGGAGCTGAAGCGATACCATACGGCACCCCCGAAAAGAAGCCGGTGCAACTCGTCTATCAAGGGGAAAGTTCAAAGGCCCACTCTCGATTACGGTGGCGAATGCCGACATCGACAAGACGATTCGAGAAGGCCTCTATAGTATTGAGAAAGATTTCACGAGTCTCGATGCCGCTCATCCTGTCGGGCATGTCACGATGCAGTTCCACGATTCAGCTACCCATCTCGGCGTGGAGAAACGGCTGACATTTCATCACGATAGTTATGTGGTGGATGTATCGGTCGACTTGGAGGAGTGACCGAACCCTATGATGTCGGGTTGGGGACGAACTTCGGTATCGTGGAATGGGGTAGATGGGTTCATCGGTGTGATCGGATCTGCCTGGCGGGTTGACGACAAAATAGAAAAAGAGACGCCAGAAAAGGAGCTTGAGCGGAAGGGGGCGGTTCAGTGGGTCGCATTGCACGATAAGTACTTTGTATCGGTATTGATGCCGAAACAGGGTACGGCCGCGGTGGCCAAGAACGAAGGCGAGAAGATCGTGTCGGCTGGGGTGCGGATGGCCGCGTCCGGAGTCGCGTCCTCGGTTGCGTCTTCAGCTGTATGCAGGCCCGAAGGAATACGACTCGCTCCGCTCGTTGAACGTGCGGCCTGGAAGAGATGATCGATTTCGGATTCTTCATCTTCGGCAGTTGGACTGTTGTGAAGTCGGTCGCCAAGCCGATCTTTTATGTGCTGCGATTCATCCATGAGTATACCTATAACTATGGGGTCACCATCATCCTGTTGACGATGGCGATCAAGTTGTTATTTGTGCCGTTGCAATACAAGAGCTACAAGTCGATGAAAATGATGCGGCTGATCCAACCCAAGATTGCTGCAGTCCAGGAGAAATACAAGGGTGACCGCGACCGTCTGAACAAGGAGTTAATGAAGCTGTATAAGGATCAGAAAGTGAATCCGCTGGGCGGCTTTCTCCCGATGATCCTGCAGATGCCGGTCTTCGTGGCCCTGTTCAATGTCCTCTACACGACGATCGATTTGCGCCAAGCCCCTTTCATGCTCTGGATTACCGATTTGTCGGTGCAGGATCCCTACTATGTGTTGCCGATTATCATGGGGGCGACGATGTTTATCCAACAGAAGATCACGCCCACCACGATGGATCCGACACAGGCGAAGATCATGTTGGTGCTCCCGGTGGGCATGACATTCCTGTTCGTCAATTTTCCTGCGGGCCTTGTGTTGTATTGGTTGACGAACAATACCCTGACCATCTCTCAACAATTGCTCACGGATCGTTTTGTGTTTCGCAACAACAAGGCACTCGTCTCGGCGAGGGCCGAGCAGAGCGGCAGCACGAACGCATAGGCGCCTCTCAGCTGGACTATGCTTGCTTATCTGCTACAGTCTCGTCCCGCTGCTCATCGGGCGGCGACTCTAATGCAGGCTGAATCTTCACCGAACTGCCACGTCTGAAACAGCGCGAGAAGCGACGCAGGCATGCTCAGAAAGGCGCGATCCGACGTTCGGTTCGAACCCGCCCAAACCCTGACGCGCCGCGATCTCGCTCGTCCCGCGCAGTCTCGCAGCGAGCGATTCTACGCGAGACCAGTGCGTATCCACTTGAGTGGGCCGTTCGCCCTTGAATCTTGGAACAACGGAAGAATCGCCGCGCAGTGATTTTGCACCTCGAAAGTCCGTTCAGCACATGAGCTTCTGCAGCGATGCGAACGAGGCATGAGGCAATAGCGCGTCTCGGTACGTTAGAGCTTCTGAGCGATGCGAGAACGAAGCTGGCGGACTTTTTCAGCATCCTGCCAGTGAAAGAGTCGTCATGCATGGAGGACTCGAAGACACGATCTGTGCCATTGCCACCCCCATAGGCGAGGGCGGCATTGGGATCGTTCGTCTGAGTGGCCCTCAGGCGCTTGTCGTCGCTTCCCAAGTTGTTCGGTTGCGGTCTGGTGCTCCCCTCTCATCGGTTTCCTCTCATACGCTGCATCTTGCCGATCTTGTGATTCCCACATCGGACAAGCGGGAGAGAGGCGAGAGTCGTTCATAAACGCCCGCCTGTATCGGGCCTGCTCGATGAGGCGCTCGTGGTCTATATGAAGGCTCCGCGGTCGTTTACGGCAGAGGATGTGGTGGAGATTCAGTCTCATGGCGGGGCGTTGGTGCTCGAGATGGTTTGCAAGGTATGTATTGAGTCCGGTGCAAGGATGGCGGAGCCGGGAGAGTTTACGAAGCGGGCCTTTCTCAACGGACGGTTAGATCTCTCCCAGGCGGAAGCGGTACTCGATACAATCAGGGCCACATCATCCGCTGGATTGAACATCGCGCAACGCCAGCTACGGGGTGACCTCGCTCGTGAGGTGGAACAGGCTCGGACCTCTCTTCTGACGGTGTTGGCCCATGTGGAGGCGGGGATCGATTTTGTGGACGAAGATATTTCCTTTCTTCAACGCGATGAACTGGTGCGTATCGTGAGGGAGGCCTGCGCGGTGGTTCAGAAACTGGAAGCGACGGCGCAGGAGGGACGGATCTTGCGGGAAGGGGCGCATGTCGTGATCCTTGGCCGCCCGAATGTCGGCAAGTCCAGCTTGTTGAACCGTCTCCTGAGGGAAGAGCGGGCGATTGTCACGGCCATTCCTGGGACGACGAGGGATGTGATCGAGGAATCCATCGATCTTGACGGGGTGATGATTCGTTTGGTTGATACGGCAGGAGTGCGGGAAACGGACGATATCGTCGAGCAGGAAGGGATCAAACGGACGCGTGCCGCACAGGACGAGGCGGACCTCTTGTTAGTGGTAGTGGATGGGAGTGTGCCCCTCACGAGCGATGATCGGGAACTGCTTGAGTGCGGTCAGGGATCGCAAGCATGTGGTGCTGCTGAACAAGGCGGATCTTGGCCGATACGGCGGAGACGGATGCCGCGCTTGCGGGCCATCTGCGTGTATGTTATTTCGGCCAAAACAGGCTTGGGGGTTGAAACGGTGAAGTCGGCTCTTCGCGCTCAGCTGGTGTCAGAGGGCTTTGAGGCAGCGGAGGGCGTCACGGTCACGAACGTGCGACACCGTGACGCGTTGCGCCGGGCTGGTGAATCCTTGGGCCAGGCCCTTGAGTCCGTGCAGTGCGGGATGGCCGGGGAGCTTGTCTCGATCGATGTGCGCGCCGCAGCCGACGCGCTCGGAGAAATTACCGGCGCCATTACGACGGACGAGATTCTTGGTCGGATCTTTTCAGAATTCTGTATCGGCAAGTAGAAAAGGTTGAACGTGGGACAGGCAGTTGACGTCATTGTGGTGGGTGGAGGTCATGCCGGCTGCGAAGCCGCCTTGGCCGCGGCGCGCATGGGTGCGCGAACCTTGCTGCTCACGATGGATCACGACCGAATCGCGCAGATGTCGTGCAACCCGGCGATCGGGGAATCGCCAAAGGGACATATGGTAAAGGAAATCGATGCGCTGGGTGGGGAGATGGCGCGGAACACTGATCAAGCCGGCATCCAGTTCCGCTTCATCAACACGAGTAAAGGCCCGGCGGTGCGAGCCCTCCGCGTCCAATGCGACAAGAAGCTGTATCGAGAGGCCATGCAACGAACGTTGAGCCGGCAGGCAGGGCTGACGATCGGCGAGGGAACGGTCGATCGCTTGCTGACGCATGCCGGTGCGATTACAGGCGTGGTGACGGATCGCGGTGATCACATTCAGGCGAAGGCCGTTATTCTGACATCAGGTACATTCCTTAAGGGACTTATCCATATCGGCTTGAATCATTTTCCTGCGGGACGAGCCGGAGAGGCGTCCGCCGAGCACCTGTCTGATTGTATGCGCGACCTGGGGTTCGAAGTGGGCCGGCTCAAAACCGGCACGCCGCCTCGCTTGGATGGGGCGACCATCGACTTTTCCGTGATGGTGCCCCAGCCGGGCGATGATCCGCCGCCACCGTTTTCGTATCGGACCGACCGGATTGAGAACCGTCAGCTCCCCTGTCACTTGACCCATACCAATCGTGCGACGCACGAATTGATCCAGCGCAATCTGGACCGGTCACCGCTCTACAGCGGCATCATTGAGTCGGTGGGGCCGCGGTACTGTCCGTCGATCGAAGATAAAGTCGTACGCTTCGCGGACAAAGACCGTCACCAGATCTTTATCGAGCCGGAAGGGTTGGATAGCCGTGAATTTTATCCCAACGGGATCTCCACCAGCCTACCGGTTGATGTGCAGGCCGCGATACTGAAGACGATTCCAGGGTTAGAGCAGGCCACCATGCTCAAGCCTGGCTATGCGATCGAGTACGACTACTTTCCTCCACGGCAATTGCATCCGACTCTGGAGACCAAGCTTCTGGATGGGTCTATACCACGCGGGACAGATCAATGGAACATCTGGATATGAGGAGGCAGCGGCTCAGGGCCTCATGGCTGGGATCAATGCAGTCCTTAAGACTTCGAGACGAGTTGCCATTGGTGCTCGACCGGTCCGCAGGCCTATATTGGCGTGTTAATTGACGATCTCATTACGAAAGACGCGCGTGAACCCTATCGCATGTTTACGTCACGGGCAGAATATCGCCTATTGTTGCGCCATGGAAATGCTGATCTTCGATTAACTGATACTGGACGGCAGGTTGGGTTGATTTGCGACGAGGTCTATGCAAGGTTTCAGTTAAAACAGAAAGCCATTGAATCTGAGCTCGTCCGCCTCGAAGAGCTTCGACCAAGACTCACGGAAGCTGTTCGTGAACGCCTAGCTAAGATTCAGATTGAGGAGATCTCTGGGCCCTGCACCGCAGCCCAGCTTTTGCGGCGCCAGGGAGCAAACTATAAGACTTTGTTAGAGGCGCTTGAAGTTGATGTCTGTGCAAGATATTGAAACTGCTGATGAAGTGGAGTTACAAGTCAAGTATTCAGGTTACATCAAGCGCCAACTTCAACAGATAGGTGCGATTCAAAAACTCGAAACGAAGCCCATTCCGGTAGCCTTCAATTACGATGGGACTCCTGGTTTTTCACGAGAGGTCTGTGAAAAGCTAAAAAAGGTTCGCCCTGCGTCTATTGGTCAGGCATCGAGAATTTCAGGAGTCACACCAGCGGCAATTTCGCTTCTCCTTGTGGCGCTCGAAAAATACAAGGGCGAATCCAGTCGAGATAGCCTTCTGCAAGTCTCATCCTAGACAAGCAGAGCGCAGAGATTTTTCCTATCCATTCAGGAATGTCTTGACCTCATCTGCTGATTCACGTAATTGTTCCACGTGGAACATGAACCAGAATTGCGCGAATTCACGATTAGTTCCATAAAGGAACTTGGGCTGACAATCGGGGAAAACCAAGCCGAGCAGTTCATGTGCTATCTCGCTCATCTCATTGAGTGGAATAAGAGCGATCAATCTCACGGCGATCATCGATCCCAAGGAAATCATCATCAAGCACTTCGTTGACTCACTCGTTGCGCTTGTCGCGACAAGTTTTCCACAAAATGGCGTGGTGCTCGATGTGGGGTCTGGGGGAGGTTTTCCTGGTATCCCTCTTAAAATCGTGAGATCTGACATGCGGCTGGTCCTAGTAGAACCCATTCGGAAAAAATGTTCATTTCTCAACTCTGTGATCGGCCTGTTAAAGCTTCAGGATGTGTCTACATTTTGATGGCACCATCGAACAGTATGCCAAGCTGCCTCTCAGCCATGTTATTGATACGGTTGTGGTAAGGGCGTTGAAGTATGAAGAAATAAGGAAACACATTCCTGCGTTGCTGACTTCAAAAGGGAAAGTCGTCTTGTATCGAACAGAGGCCATCGAAGAAACAGGAAATCGGAGAAGAGTTTCAACTTGTGAGCGAAACAGCTCTCATTCTCCCGCAAGGATCTGGCAAGAGAGTCGTCACAGTGATTGAGAGAAATAGTTCATAATATAATCAATTGCATATGTGTATTAGTTCCACGTGGAACATTATCGATGAGTACGTGAAGGAGTGATTGGTTCGACTGTCAAAATATGGCAAAGATTGTAGCGATTGCAAATCAGAAGGGCGGCGTAGGAAAGACTACAACAGCCGTGAACCTTGCCGCTGGTGTCGCGCTCCTAGGCAAGCGTGTTTTGCTTGTGGATATGGATCCACAAGGGAACGCCACAAGCGGATTAGGGGTTGACACCCGTTCCTTACAGACTACTGTGTACAACTGCCTGATTAATTATGTGAAATTTCATGATGCTGTGCAAGCCACAGAAGTGAACGGTTTGTCACTTTTGCCGGCAAATGCTGACTTGTCTGGGGCTGAAATAGAACTAGTGAATATTGAAGAGCGGGAAAAACTGCTTCGGAATTTCTTGAAAGACGTTGAACCAGTTATTCGATGTGATCTTTCTCGATTGTCCTCCTACATTGGGGATTCTGACGGTGAACGCCCTCGTCGCAGCTCAGCAGCATTTTAGTCCCGGTTCAATGTGAATACTATGCCATGGAAGGATTAAGCCGCTTGGTTGGAAACATCGATCGAGTTCGTCAGTCCTTTAACCCTGAGCTCCAGATTCGAAGGGATCGTCTTGACAATGTTTGATGCGACGGAATACGTTGGCGCGTCAGGTCGCGGAACAAGTTCGCGAGCATTTCAAAGAGCGTCGTCTACAGCACGGTGATCCCTCGCAATGTGACACTCGCCGAGGCCCCAAGTTACGGACGTCCGGCCATGTTATACAACGTCGCATCGGCAGGGTCTCAAGCGTATTTGTCATTAGCAAAGGAGTTTGTGAGTCATGGAGAAGAAAGCGCTCGGTAGAGGACTCGACGCACTGCTGCCTGCCACCAAGCCTCGCATCGATGCCGGAATCGCCGGATGTTCAACATCTGCGGGTCGATGCAATCGTGCCGAATCGGTATCAGCCGAGACAAGCGTTTCCTCCTCAGGAACTGGCAGAACTCACAGCTTCATTGAAGCAAAGTGGATTGCTACAACCAATTTTAGTGCGCCGTAAGGGCGACGGAATATACGAACTCATTTCCGGCGAACGGCGTTGGCGCGCGGCGAAAGAAGCGGGGTTAGAAACGATTCAAGTCCGTCATTCGTAATTGCGGAGACGAGGAATCTGTCGTCCTGGCGCTGGTCGAAAATCTTCAACGAGCAGATCTCAATCCCATGGAAATGGCTAGAGCCTACCATCGGATGATGAACGAATTTGGACTGACTCAGGACATAATTGCGCAACGAGTCGGTTGTGAGCGATCATCGATCGCCAATGTCGTGCGTCTTATCAATCTTCCTTCAGAGATCCAGCAGCTGATTGAAACGAATCAGCTCTCCATGGGACATGCCAAAGTGATTCTCGGTCTTCCTAGCCAGAATGAACAGCTTAGAGTCGCCCAGCTTGTGGTCTCAAAAGTCCTTATCGGTGAGAGAGACGGAAAAACTCATAGAATCCTCACCGGTCGCAAAGAAGCGAGGGACAAAGGAATTACGGCGAACACCCTGGTCTGATGTTGAAGAGCGATTGCAAAAACGATTAGGCACTAAAGTCATAATCCAAAAAGGAAGACGTGGCGGGAAAATCGTCATTCACTACTTCTCTGCTCCTGAACTCGACGGGATTCTCGAAACACTTCTGAATTAATTCAGCACCACATTTCCGCCTCGTAGAAGTCAGGAGAGGTAGAGGCATACTTGTTGCTTCTACGTATTCGTGACCATATCTCATTCTGATCGATTATTTCCCATAACAGCATCACAACTGCGCTGGAATAGTGGAGTCACCAACTCGAGGAGGCGGGTTCATGTGGGGGCAGGAGAAAAAGAAGAGACGAGCTCAAGCGAGCAGGAAGGCAAAGAGGTTAGTATGGTTGCTGCCAACTCAACAATTGCCGAGGGGGCTGAGGACATTAATGCCTTTGTGGGAAAGGGTGTTGAGTTCAAGGGCACCATCACTTATAGCGGCACGGTTAGAATTGACGGGTATCTCGACGGAGAAATTCACACTGATGGCGTGGTGCTGATTGGAGAAGAAGCCGTCATCCAGGCTAAAAATCACCGCCGGAACGGTTGTCTGTAAAGGAAAGGTCACCGGGGATATCGTTGCGAAAGAGTGCATCAAGCTCCGGGCTCCGGCCGTAATCAATGGGAGTGTCAAGGCGCCGGTCCTTTCAATGGAAGATGGCGTGTCTATTCAACGGTGCACTCGAAATGGCTCACGGCGTGCACGAGCTCCCTCGGGACGCCTCTCTGCATTCCGTCGGAATGATCATGCCCCCTGACATTAAGCGAGTCAATGGCTAGTGGGGATTATTAATATTTAGGTATTTATCCTGCGCATTCTTTGTGTGGTGATGGGCCATGCATGTGTGGGAAGAGTCTTAGGAGGCGATCATGTGGGCAATCGAAAGAACGGAGCCAGCAAGCCGAACAGGGCAGCGAGAATATTACGCTTCTGGGGAAGGGCACAGACTTCAAGGGCGTCGTGAGTTTTGATGGCACCGTTCGGGTTGATGGGCGCGTCGAAGGCGAGATTCATACAACCGGAACGTTAATCGTCGGAGAGCATGCCGTGATCGAGGGCATCGTATCGGCCGGGGTGCTCATGAATAGCGGCAAGATCAATGGCACCATCACTGCCATTGAAAAGATTCACATCCTTAAGCCCGGTGTTCTTGTTGGCGATATCCGGACCCCAGTCATTGCGATCGAAGAAGGCTCTCGTTTCCATGGCATGTGTGACATGGGTGCTCATCATTGGAGCGGCGAACGCGCCCTCTCGGTCAACGTGGCTCCCAGCCTTGTTGCAGCCGCCCATTAGCTGCAGGGAACAGCCCTCTAGCCCTTTTCCTGTCTCCTCAGTACAATAGCGACCATATGGCTCGCCCTACAGTTCTCCTTGGCATGAGCGGTGGAGTGGATAGCTCTGTCGCCGCAGCGCTTCTGGTTCGCCAGGGCTACGACGTTCATGGCGTCACGCTTCAGGTCTGGGAGCACGAAGACGAAACAGTCGCGGTCTCTAAGCGCTGGGAGGAACGTGGGTGCTGCAAGGTCGGCATTGCCCGGTATGTCGCGCAGACGTTGAAGATCCCGCATGAGGTGGTCGACACCAGAGAAACCTTTCGTGCCGGCGTGATCGACGACTTTGTTGCCGGCTATCTCGAAGGCACAACGCCCAATCCCTGTGTTCGGTGCAATGAGCGCGTCAAACTGCGGAGTCTCATCGAGCTTGCGGACGCACGCGGGATCCATTTTGTGGCCACCGGCCACTATGTTCGCATTGGCGAATCCGAGGGGCTGCCGACTCTTCAGCGAGCAGTCGATCCCAAGAAAGATCAAAGCTATTTCCTCTATCGTCTTCGTCAGTCATGGCTCGCTCGCCTTCTCTTTCCTGTGGGAGGCATGCAGAAGACGGACGTATGGAAGGAAGCAGAGGCCTTGGGCCTTCCTGCAGACGAATTGAAGGAAAGCCAGGAAATCTGCTTCGTGAGCCACGGCGATTATCGAACCTTTATCGAGAAGGAAGCGCCTGCCGCCAAGAAACCAGGGGCCTTCGTGGACGATGAAGGCCGATATTTAGGCGACCATGAGGGAATCGCTTTTTATACGCCCGGCCAACGACGAGGTCTCGGTATTGCGGCCGGCCGCAGGCTCTATGTGCAGCAAGTACAGCCTGCCACCAATACTGTCGTCCTTGGAGCAGAAGAGTCCCTGCGTCGCAGTCAGTGTGACGTCGCGGATCTGAATCTCTTCGACCCCTCACTCCTCACTGGATCAACAGAGGTTCAAGGTCAAGGTCCGGTATGCCACGCCTGCCACGCCTGCGACCATCCAGCCTCTTTCAGATGGCACCCTTCGCATTTTCTTCCATGAGCCACAACGCGCTTTGAGCCCAGGGCAGTCCGCGGTCTTCTATCGAAACGACCGCGTGCTCGGCGGCGGCATCATCCAATGACTCTAGCATTCGCCATCATCCACACCTTCGTATTGACAGTCCTCATCCGCCAATGCTAACTTGGCACGCCGCTTTTCGTGCGAGCGCACGAAGGCTTACCCCTTTGTCAAAAACAAGAGCGAACGGACCCGTATAGTGATTAAGACAGCAGTGGCGCGACGTTATGCACAAGCGCTCTTTGAGCTACTCGACGCATCCACCATTGAACCAACCCGTGCGGCCTTAACGGGGTTGGGTCAAGCGATCAAGGATTCGGTCGCATTGCGCCATGTCGTGGCCTCGCCGGCTTTTGGCGCCGAAGACAAAATTGCCGTCCTCGCAGAACTCGGTTCGCGCCTGGGGTGTCCTCCCGTCGGAAGAACCTTTCTCGAACAGTTGGTCAAGAAGAATCGCGTCGGCTTTCTTCCTGAAATCGCCGAGGCCTTCGCGAAACTTGCCGATGCGTCGAAAGGCACCCAGCAAATCACCGTGTCCTCCGCAACGGCCATACCCCCAGCTGAACAAGATCGAATCAGCAATCGCTTGCGCGAAATGCTCAAGCGTCAAGTTGACGTGACCTTTCACACGGATGCCCGCCATCTCGCCGGCGTGCAGATCCGTCTCGGCAGCACGGTGGTCGATAGCACCGTCCGTGGGCGGTTACAAGCGATGCAGAGTCTGTTGACTAAGGAGTAGCCATGCAGATCAAGGCAGAAGAAATTAGTTCGATTATCAAAGAAAAGATCAAAGGCTTCGACAAACAGGTCGATGTCAAGGAGACCGGCTCAGTCATCCAGGTCGGAGACGGGATTGCCAAGGTCTATGGTCTCGACGGCGCCATGGCCGGCGAAATGCTCGAATTCCCCGGCGGCCTCTACGGGATCGCGCTGAATCTTGAAGAAGACAACGTCGGCGCCGTGCTCATGGGCGATGACGTTGGGGTCAAGGAAGGCGATCCGGTCAAGCGCACGGGACGCATTGCAGAGATTCCAGTCGGCGAAGCCTTGATCGGCCGTGTGGTGAACGCGATCGGCCAGCCTATCGATGGCAAGGGTCCGATCAAGTCGACGCTCTCGTCCCGCATTGAAGTCGTGGCGCCTGGGGTCGAATACACGTCAGTCGGTGCGCGAACCCTTGCAAACGGGCATCAAGGCCATCGACGCCATGATCCCCATCGGCCGCGGACAGCGTGAGTTGATCATCGGCGACCGGCAGACCGGCAAGACCGCCATTGCCGTCGATACGATCATCAATCAAAAGGGCCTCAACGTCTTTTGTATCTATGTCGCCATCGGCCAGAAACGTTCAACCGTGGCACGCGTCGTCAAGACGCTCGAAGAGAACCACGCGATGGATTACAGCATCGTGGTGGCGGCCACCGCGAGCGATGCGGCGCCCATGCAGTATCTTGCGCCCTTCTCCGGTGCAGCCATCGGCGAGTACTTCCGGGATAACGGCAAACATGCGTTGATCGTCTATGACGACCTCTCCAAGCACGCCGTGGCCTATCGTCAGTTGTCTCTGTTGCTCCGTCGTCCGCCAGGCCGCGAAGCCTATCCGGGCGACGTGTTCTATCTGCACTCCCGGTTGTTGGAGCGTGCAGCCAAGCTCAGCGACAAGCTCGGCGGAGGAAGCCTCACCGCACTGCCGATCATTGAAACGCAAGCCGGTGACGTGTCCGCCTACATTCCGACCAACGTCATTTCGATCACCGACGGGCAGATCTATCTCGGCAGCGATCTGTTCTACTCCGGTATTCGTCCCGCGATTAACGTGGGTCTGTCGGTCTCCCGCGTCGGAGGTTCGGCTCAGATCAAGACCATGAAGCAGGTGGCTGGTACCCTTCGGCTCGACCTCGCGCAGTACCGAGAAATGGCCGCGTTCTCGCAGTTCGGCAGCGAGCTGGACAAAGCGACGCAGATGCAGCTTGCGCGCGGCGTTCGGATGGTGGAGTTGCTCAAGCAGGGGCAATACAAACCGATGCCGGTCGCCGATCAAGTGCTGTCGATTTACGCCGGCGTCAACGGATACCTGGACGATGTCCCGGTTGATAAAGTGCAACAGTTTGAAGCCGACCTGCTGCACTACGTGCAACAGCACCATCCGGAGCTGAAGAAAGAACTCGCGAGCATCGGGAAGATCGATGACAAGGTCGCCGGCAGACTGAAAGAGATTATCGCGACCTTTAAACAAAAGATGG
>ERZ1370068.2060-contig-122_pt1 | contig 138333 bp, 242 predicted proteins | sample MGYA00561227_ERZ1370068 | MGnify/ENA primary metagenome ERZ1370068 (study PRJEB38410, sample SAMEA6850437) | metagenome | study: Metagenomic assessment of the ecological functions of the soil: analysis of the soil microbiota associated with the...
GTTACGTATTGCTGAAACAGGCTTCGGCAGGGATCGGTGCAGACCGTCGTGCAGACAGGGCCGCAGAGCGCGCTGCGGCTGACGACGGCGCGTTATTACACGCCGTCGGGCCGCTCGGTTCAGGCCGGCGGCATCGATCCGGACATCGTCGTGCCGCAGCTGATCGGACCCGGACTACAAGAGACCGCCCGCGGGTGCGCGAAGCCGACCTGCGCCGGCACTTGCTGCAGCCAGGCCAAGGTCGAGGACGAAGTGCTGGAGACCGACGACATCGCCGGATCCGCGCTTCCTGATGACCGCCGCCGAGCTCGAGAAGAAGGGCGTCAAGGACTTCCAGCTCGATTATGCGCTGAAGACGCTGAAGCGGCTCGCTGCCGGTCCGCGCGATGCTCGACCGGTGGCCTGAAGAAGTCGCGCTGAGTCCGCTAGCACGATGACCGAGGCCGCGATCAGCCGCAGCCCCGCGCTCTGCGCTGCGCGTCCGGCGCTTGCTCGGCTGCTCGCGCTGATCCTCGCCGGCGCTTGCTCGGCGGCGCGCTCGGCTCGCAATATCTGGGCGGCCTTGCACCCGTGCGAGATGTGTTACTGGCAGCGCTGGCCGCACGGCGCGCGCGATCATGCTGGCGCTGCGCTGCGCTGTTCACCGCCGAGCCAGCGCGCGCGCACGCATGCTGACGCTTGCTCGCCGCGCTCGCGATCGCCGTTTCCGGCGCGATCGGCGTCTTATCATGCCGGGCGTCGAACTCGGGATGGTGGGAGGGCTTCGACCCCGCTGCACCGCCGGCGGCGCGATGCAGCCTCGGCCGACATCTCATGAAGGTCCCGCTTGGTCCGCTGCGACCAGGTGCAATGGTCGCTTCTCGGCATTTCCATGGCCGGGTGGAACGCGATCCTTTCGCTCGGCGGTCAGCGGCGTCGTCATCGCCTGGCTGGATCAGGAGGCACGTCGATGAGCGGCTGGCGTCCCGGCGATCGCGCAGCTCCGACCGCGGCATCGATGCTGCGCGTCAACCAGGCCGGCGAATATGGGGCGACCCGCATCTATGCCGGCCAGCTGGCGGTGCTCGGGCCAGAGCTCGCCGGCGCGCGCACCTGATCGCCCGCATGGCCGGCGCAGGAGCAACGGCACCTCGACCGGTTCGACCCGCTGATGGCCGAGCGGCGGGTCCGCCCGACCGCGCTTGCAGCCGCTGTGGAACGTCGCCGGCTTTGCGCTCGGCGCGGCGACCGCGCTGATCAGTCGAAAAGGCGGCGATGGCCTGCACCGACGCGGTCGAGACCGAGATCGACCGCCATTACGGCGCGGCAACTGCAGGAGCTTGGCGACGAGCGATCCCGGAGCTGGCGGCCGACATCGCCGACTTTCCGGCCGAGGAGCTCGAGCATCGCGACACGGCGCGCGAAGCATGGCGCCGACCGAAGCCATCGGCTTATCCGCATGCTGACTGCGGCGATCCGGGCCGGTTGCCGGTTAGCAATCGGCCTGTCGAAACGCATATGACGGGAACCTGACGGGCGGCTCGCACCGCTTTAACGACTGCAAAGGACGTCAATGTCATGTCGAAGCTGTCCGTCACCCTTGCCGCCGCCGCATCGGCCTCGCCGCCGGCCTGGCCGATCCTGTCTGCCGGCGCTCGCGCAGAACGACACAGGTCAGCGAGATCATCGTCTACGGCACCGATCCCTGCCCGCGCTCGACCGACGACGAGGTCGGTGGTCTGCGCCCGCAAGCCGGAAGAGCGAGCGCTATCGCATTCCCGAAGCGCTACGTCAGGGCGGCTCGCTGCAGTCGCGCCGAAGCCTGGGCCAACCAGCGCCATCAGCTTTCGAGACCGTACGGCCGCACCGGCATCAACAGCTGCTCGCCGGTCGGGCCCGGCGGTCTCACCGGCTGCGCGAGCAGGTGATCAACCAGGCGTTCAAGCGAGCGCGAAGGCAGATGCAGGCCGAAGGAGCCGACGCCGCCGCATGACAGTGAGTCCGGCTAGGTCTCGCGCTTTTTCGGTCGCGATCCAGCGCATCGATCTGCGCTTCAGAGCGCATCCAAGCGGTACCGAGCCCTGCCCGAGCACCGCGTCGTGGAAGCGGCGCAGGTCGAACTTGTCGCCGAGCGCCTTCTCCGCCTTGCGCGCGCAGCTCGCGGATCTTCAGCTCGCCCGAGCTTGTAGGCGAGCGCCTGGCCCGGATTGGAGATGTAGCGGTTGACCTCGGCCTCGATATTGGCTGTCGAGTCAGCGCGGTATTGTCGTTCATGAAGGCGATCGCCTGCTCCTTGGTCCCAGCCCTTGGCGTGGATGCCGGTGTCGACCACCAGCCGCGTTGCGCGCCACATCTGATAGCTCAGCCGGCCCATCTCGCCTTCTGCGGCGTGTCGTAGAGCCCATCTCGATCGCCCAGCCGCTCGGAATAGAGGCCCCAGCCTTCGACGAAGGCGGTGAAGAAGGTCGTAGTTGCGCCACGCGGGCATCTGCAGCTCCTGCTGGAGCGCGATCTGCGATGTGATGGCCGGGCACCGCCTCATGCAACGATCAGCGCCGGCATCTCCCACAGCGGGCGCTGGTCGATGCGTCGGTGTTGACGTAATAGATGCCGGCGATGCCCGCGTCGGGGCAGCCCTGGCTGTAATAAGCGGTGGTGGTGCCTTCGGCGGTTTCGGCCGGGATCGCGTCGGACGCCGTAAGGCAGCCGCGGCAGCAGCGCGGAACAGGCGTCGGCATCTTGCCGTCGATCTTTCGGCCGTTCGCGCGGCAGCGACCTCATCAGCTCCTCGGGCGTCTTGGCATAATATGTTGGGGTTGGTGCGCAGGTCGGCGATATAGTGCTTCACGCGCGGCGAAGCCGGCCTTCTTGGCGACCGCTCTCCATTTCGGCGCGGATGCGCGCGCGACCTCGCGAGGACCGAGCGCGTGGATTTCGTCCGCGCGTGCAGGTTGGTGGTGGTCTGGTTGGCGGATCAGAAAGTCGTAATAGGCGCGTGCCGTTGGGCGGCGCCGAAGCGCCGACCGACCTTGCTGCACCGGGGCGCTATGTTGCTGCCGGTGTACCAGGCGAGATGCTTTGGCATGCTGCGGCGCGCAGATCGCCGTCGATCAGCGACCGTGGCGCGATGCCCCGCAGCGTCACGACCGAGTCCGCTACCGCCGCGATCGCGGCGGATCGCGCCGCCGCTGCGAACGGCGCGTAGATCCTGCGACTTGGTCGCGTCCGCGGGGATGACGCCACTGATGGTCTGGTCGAAGCCCGCGCCAATGGCGAGCGCAGGGCCAAGCACATAGCCTTCGGTCAGCGCTCGGGTGCTGATCGCGCAGCGCCTCGTCGTTGAGCGCCGGGTATTGCCGCGAGGCGCGTCAGAGTAATTGTCTTTGCTAGTCGGCGCTGGGTGCGGAAGGTGAGAGCCGTCGGCGAAAGGCCCAGGCGAGGCTGCTGTTGTGCCAGCCGCCGCGGTTGGCTGAACAGCATCATCCGCTCGCCAAACTTGTTGGCCTCGACGCATTTCGCTGAGCGTCCGCACGTCCAGGATCGCCTGTGATCGGTCCGCGGGCGCGACAGGCCAGCGTCGGGGATTGCGGCGAGCCGCGCCAGATATTTGTGGCAAATTCACCAGTACGCCGGTGGCGGCGGCAAGCGATGTCGCCCAGCTGGTCGTCGTAGTCATGAACGCTGGGCTCGACGCGAAGGTTGGATATTCGCGCATCGTGAATGCCCAGCGTGATCGGTCAGCGCCGAAATCCTCCGGCGGTCAGCCAGTGCGGGCGCGGCGGACGCGAGCAATGCGGCGGCAAGCAAAAGTGGAAATTGCGCATGAATTCTCCCCTGTTCGCCGCGCAAGCTATTAAGCAATCGGCGGCTCAATCGTCCTTTCGACAGACGGCCGAGGAAGCTTCCATCGGCGGTTATCCTGCCAGCTTGACCATAGCGGCGATTGCAGACACCACCTGACTTCGAGCAGGTGGCGACGATCGCGCTTTTTATCAGCGGCCATCCCAAAGGACTCGGCTATCTTCCTTCACCGAGGCTTGCGAGCGCTTCTCATATTGTCCGATGCAGACCCTGGCACTCGTTCTCTACGGTCAAATATCTGGCTGCTTCCAGGCCGACCGAACAGGTTATGGCCTCGAATGGCTGCGCACCATGTCTATTCGAGTCTTACCGGCCAGCCGCTCGCCTCCGCCATCTTCGGCACCTACACCTCAGCCTGGTCTATGGCACGCCGATCCTCGGCGGCCTGATCGCCGACAAGTGGCTCGGCGCACCCGCACCCTGATCATCGGCGGCGTCGCCTGTGGCGTCAGCCATTTGCTGATGGCGTTCAGGCGAGCTTCCTGTTTGCATTGTTCTCGCTGGTGGTCGGCGTCGGCCTGTTCAAGAGGTAACATCACCAGCCAGGTCGGCGGGCTTTACAGACAGCCGATTTGCGCCGGGCGATGGCGTTCCAGATTTTTACATCGCGATCAACACGTCAGCGTGATCGTCGCGCCGCTGGTTTCGGGCACGCTCGGCGAAGGTCAGCTGGCACTGGGGCTTTGGCACCGCCGGCGTGATGATGGTTGTCGGGCTGCTGATCTACCTGTCCGGGCGGCGCTGGCTTCCGGCCGACGATGTCCGTTCGAAACCGAAATTGCCGCGGGGCCGCACGCCAAGCTCACTCGGGAGGATGGGGCCGAGTGATTGCATTGCTGATCAGTCCGGTGATGGCGGTCGCGCTGCTGACCAACCAGGAAATTTTCAGCACCTATCTCGTCTGGGGCGACGAGCGTTTCCAACTGACTTTCATGGGGGACAGCACTTTAGCAACCAGCTGGCGGATCACCCTCGACGCAACGTTGAGCTTTTCGATGCTGGTTGCGGTCGCCGCTTTCTACAAATGGTATGGCGCGCGCCGGACCGAGCCCGACAGGTGGGCAAGATGATCATCGGCAGCTTTTTCACCGTGCCGGCGGGCGTATGCCTGGTGATCACCGCCGCGCTGACCGCCGACGTCAAGATCGGGCTGTTCTGGCCGGTGATGTTCCACTTGCTCAGCAGCAACATCGGTTGCTTTGCATTTTGCCGGTCGAAGCCTGGCCTTGTTCACCAAGGTCGCGCCGCAAAGATCACTTCGACCGTGGTCGGGCTTTATTATCTGTCCTTCTTCATCGCCAACGCCCTCGTCGGCAAGATCGGCGAGGCTTTACTCGTGGCCGACGACCAGCTTCTGGCTGCTCCATGTCGCCGCGGCGATCCGGACTGGTCGCATTCGTCATATTATTCAAGGCGGTACTCGGCAAACGTATGGCGTCCGCCTGAAACTTCAGGGGACGATCGGCAGCAACACCGCGCTCGGCGTCGTCCGCCATGGTAGATCCGCTGTCCGCCTTCGATAATCTCCGGCTTTGCGAAGAAAATGTTCGGGACGAACGTCTGCGGGTTGCGGTCGTAGAGCGGGAACAGGCTCGACTGCACCTGCACCATGATCCGGTGGCCCGGCAGGAAGACGTGGTTCGACGTTGGGCAGCGCCCAGCGATAATGCTCGACCTTGCCCGGCCTTGAGCGGCGCGCGGCTGTCGCGAAGCTCTTCGAGATAGCGGCCGCGAAAGATCTCGATGCCGACCGGCAGCTCGAAGCCCGCCATCGACGGCTTCGCGCCCTGCGCCGGCGGCCTCGGGCATGTCGTTGGGATAGACGTCGATCAGCTTCACCACCCAGTCGCTGTCGGTGCCGGTGGTGGCAGCAAACAAATCGACCTCGGGCGCACCCATGATGTGCACCGGCCTGGTCGAGCGGCGCGCTCTTCCAGACCAGCGACGTCGGGCCGGTCCGAAACGAAGCGCTGGTCGCGAACCAGCCATGGCTTCCACTGCGTTCGGATCGCTCATGTCGATCGGGCGCGGAATGAATGGCACCGGTTTGGCGGGATCGCTGACGTATTCGTCATGGCCGGCCGCTTGCCGGGCGCTCGAAAGTCGCCGCGCCGTTCGCGGCCAGATAGATAGGCGTCGGCGTGCCCATCGGCCAGCGCGGTGAGTTCTCCCACTGGTTGATGCCCGTCGCATAGGTGAGCACCGGCGGCGTGTGCGGATCCGGCAGCGCCCTTCAGATAATGATCGAAGAACGGCTTCACATAGCTGCGCGCGCCATTCGAGCGCCGTGTCGCCGGTGAACGTCAGCGCGCCGAGGTCGTAGCCGTAATGGTTGGCGCCCGAGTGCCGCCACGGGCCGATGACGCAGCGAGACAGCATGTCGTTGCTCATGTCCTTCGGCTCGAGCGCGCGATAGACCGCGGGCGCGCCATAGCTGTCCTCCTGGTCCCACTGCCCGACCTCGAGCATCGTCGGCACGGTCAGCGGCTGCGCCGCCAGCCATTTGTCGACCGCCTGCAGCGACCAGAATTCGGTGTAGGCCGGGTTCTCGAGGAACTTGCGGACGCCGGGATAGTGCTCGATGCCCAGCATCTTCGCGAAGTCGCCGATCGAGCCCGCTTCGCAGATAGCGCGTGTAATCGTCGCCGCCGCCGAGCGCGAAGCTCGCCGTCACCTTCGCGCCTTGCTGGTCGCCTGCCCGACCGACGTAGTCGAGCGCGCCGACGCGGAAGGCGCCGTTGTGGAACCAGTCGTCGCCCATCCAGCCGTCGACCATCGGGCTCTGCGGGCACGGCCGCCTTCAGCGCCGGGATGCGGATTGATCTCGCGCCATCGAGCGTCGTGAAGCCGAGGTAGGAAGAGCCGATGATGCCGACCTTGCCGTTCGACTTCCGGCACGTTCTTCACCAGCCAGTCGATGGTGTCGTAGGCGTCGGTCGACTCGTCGATGCCGGTGTCGTTGAGCGGCCCGGCCAGCGGCCGGTTCATGACGCACTGCGCCTTCGGAGCGATGCAGGCCGCGGATGTCCTGATAGACGCGGATGTAGCCGTCGTTCGACGAATTCGGCGTCCATCACTTCGGCAGGATGTCGACGATCCGCTGGCTCGGCGACGCGATGCGTCTGCGTGATGCGCGTCGTAGGGCGTGCGCGACAGCAGGATCGGGCCGTTGGCCGTGCCCTTCTTCATCACGACGACGGTGTAGAGCTTGACGCCGTCGCGCATCGGCACCATCGCCTACGCGGCGTGACGAAATCGGCCGCCGGGCAGCGATCTGCTCATACTTGTCGACGACGTCGGGCGTCATCGGCGTTACCGCCGGCGGCGCGGCGGCGGCAAGGGCGAGGAGCGGAAGGAGCGAGGCGGCAACGCGCAGGATAATTTGGTCATGCGCGCAGCCTAGGGACGCCGGACTGGAAAGCGGCAAACGCCGCGGGACCTGCTTCCTTCCACAGCTCCCCACCAAATCCTGTTAGCCCCTCAAATATGGCGCAGCGACTTTCGACAGAGCGCCAAGGCGCGATCGCACGATCTCCGGCGGTCACCCGCGCCAGGCTGGCTATCTCGCCTTCACCGAGATGTGGGAGCGCTTTTCCTATTACGGCATGACCGCGCTGCTCGCGCTGTACATGATCCAGCAGTTGCTGCTTCCCGGCCACGCCGAGCATGTTCTCGGGGACTCGCTGCGCTGCGCCACGCGTTCGAAATCCCGCGGAGCGATGTCAGACCAGGCGTTCGCGTCGCTGATCTACGGCTGGTACGGCGGTTTGGTCTGTCACACCGGTGCTTGGCGGTCTGATTGCCGACCGCTGGCTGGGCTAGGGCAACCGTCATCCTCGGCGCCCTGCTGATGAGCGCAGGGCATATTGCCATGTCATTCGATCAAGAGCTTCCTGATCGCGTTGGCGCTACTGATCGTCGGCTCGGGATGTCTTAAGGGCAACATCTCCGCCCAGGTCGGCCAGCTCTATCCGCCCAACGATGGATCGCAGCGGCGGACCCGCGGATTCACCATCTTCTCGGCGGGAATCAATATCGGCGCGGTGCTCGGCCCGCTCGCTTGCGGCGCGGTCGCCGCCATCTACGGCTGGCACGCCGGTTTCAGGACTAACAGCAGGGCTGATGATCGTCGCATGATTATCTATCCGGCCAGCGCCATCTCCCCGACGGCCGCGTTCGTCGTTCGGACAAACCCGAGCTTCCGCCGCTAACTTCAGCCGAGCGGCGCCGCGCCTGGCTGCTGATCGTGGTGATCGCGCTGACCGTGCTCCCCAAATCCCGCTTACCCGATGATCTGGAACATCGGCATCGTCTTCATCGATGCCCATGTCAGCCTGGCCACCCCGGTGGGTTCGGTCCCGGCGTCGTGGTTTAATTCGGTCGACGCCTTCGCCAGTATCGTCGCGGTGCCGCCTTTGGTCGCATTGTGGGCGTGGGCACGGCGCGGACGCCTGACCTGACAACATCACTAGATAGGTCTCGGCTCAGCTTTGGTCGGCGCGTCGGCGCTGGTATTGGCGCTTTGGCTGTTTGTTTCCCGATGCGAGCGGCAGGGTATCCGGTCATCTGGCCCCTCGCCTGCTGGGTCGGGATGGGCTTCGCACATTCATTTATTATTGGCCGGTGCTGCTGGCGCTGATTTCGCTATCGGCACCGGCCAAGGTCAATTCGACCCTGATGGGCGCGGCGTTCCTGTCGCTGTTCGTCGGCGCAGCGTCGCGATGGGCTGGTCGTGGCAGCTTCTATGATCAGATGAGTCCAGCCGCCTTCTGGACGCTCGACGCGGCAATCCGGATTCGGCGGAGGTCTACTCGTGCTTCTGCTGCACCGACCGTTGGCGAAGGCGCTGGAACCCGCCGGCCTGACAATCTCCTAAACCGAACCGAACCGTCGCGCGAAAGCGATACGCGGGTTTGCCGGCGTCAGATTATTGTCGCTGTTGCGAGGCCAATGTACTTTTTGTCGAGAAGATTCTCGACGTTGAGCTGAAGCTCGACACGCAGATCAACTTGGCATAGGCCGCCGCATCGGGTGAGCCCGGAACCTCGACCAAGTTCGAGATCGACGCATAACTCTTCGACTGATGGTAGAGGCCGAGCCCCGCCGCCCAGTCGGTCGCTGAAGTCATAGCGGCTCCACAGCGAGCCGGTGAAATACGGGACGCTTGCGACCTGTTGCCCGGCCGCGGCAGCGGCGGTGGTGCAGGTGATCTTGGCTTCCTGCAGAGCCGCCGATGCACTGATCGATAACTGCCGAAATCAGCCTGCCCAGGGCCGTCGCCTCGATGCCCTTGGGCGCTGCTCGCCGGTCAGCACGGTCTGCGGCGTCACCGGATCCGCGCGGTGTTGGTCCGGTCGAGGACATAAGCGGCGAGGGTCACATCAATACGCGGCGCGTCGCGGCCCACTTCAGCCCGACTTCCTTGTTGACGAATTTCTCCGGCGCGAGCTGGCGATCGCTCGCGGTCAGGCTTGAAGTGGTCGCCCGATTGCGGCAGGAAGCTCTTTGACCAGCTGCGTAGATCGACAGTGTCCGGAATCGGCTTGAGCACCAGCCCGAGACGCGGCGACCAAAGCGCGTCGCGGCTGAAATTGGCGTCAAAATGCGATCGTGGACGTCGAGCTTGAACCAGTCACGCGGCGAAGCCCGGCGACAATCTCGACATGCTCGCCGATCTTGGCCTGATCCTGAACATAGAAGCCCGAACGCGGTTGCGTCAGTGTCGGCTGCCGTCGCTCGGCGAACCGGGCTGTCGCGGAAGGTGATCGTCGGCAAGTCGTCGCCCAGATCGAGCGGCACGAACAGACGCTGGATCGTCCCGGCGGCGTCGAAAAATCCCTGACGATCGGTGAAGCGTCTGGCTTCCGTAATCGGCTCCGGCTAGCAGCGTGTGGTGCACCGGCCCCGGTTGCTACTTCGGCGATGAAGTCGTTCTGGACGAACACAGCGTCGCGTTTGGTGTGCGACGATACGCTTCCATGCCGACCGTGCCGTTGGCCTGGATGGCAGTGGCGGCGAGCGCATTGCGGTAGAATTTGTCATAGGTCCCAACCCGCGCCTTGCGCTCCAGCGCATCAGATCGAAGCGGTGACTGACCGCGAGATCGCCGACATGCGCGCGTCGAAACGCAGGCGATTAACGTCGGGATCGCCGAAATATTGTTCCTGGAAGCCCTTGGCCACGGGCGTCCGTCAGGCGATGGAATGCCGCGGTCAGTGACGCGGCGGTCATGCGAATATTCGTATGACAAATCTACGCGGGTATCGTCGCCGAGCTGCCAGCCGATCGTCGGATTAAGCCCGGTGCGATGGCCTTCGACATGGTCGCGGAAATATTGAACCGCTCGTAGGCCGCGTTGATGCGGGCGCCCAGGCCATTGGCGAGCGGTGTTTCAGCGTCTGTCGTCGCGCTCACGGGCATGGCTGTCGACTGACAGCGCGCCAGCAACGAACCGGTCGGTCCCGGCTTTCTTGGTCGCGCGGTTGACGATCCCGCCGCCGCCGCCGCGGCGAAGATCATCGCATTAGGACCCAGAAGCACCTCGACCCGGTCGAGATTGTAGAAGCCCGCGGATAATATTGGACGTCGTCGCGGATGCCGTCGACGAAGAAGTCGGCGGTGGTGTTGCTGGCCGCGCGAGAACGATCGGTGTCGCGGTTGCCCTTCGCCGCGGGCCGAGCGATGCGCTCCGGAGCGTACAACATGATGTCTGCAGCACATCGCGCGGACGGTAATCCCTTGCTCGGCGATCTGGCTCGGCGGAACATCACCGTCGGCGCTGCGGGACGTCATGATGTCAGTCGACGTGTCGAGGTCGCAGTCGCTGGTGACTCGTGCGGCATGGTTCCGTCGCGCTGGCCGGTGACGACGATCGGTCTCGCCCGAATTGGCCGCGTCCGCGCGGCTCGGCAGCTCCGCACCCGTCGACCGAAGCCTCAGCCCGCATGCGCCATGCCGGGAACGACGCCAATCGCGATGAGTCGAAACGGCAAGCTGCGCGAGCGACAGCACGACGCACTGAGTGAAGTTCCCTGACGCGTAGCGGTAAGGGCGGGCGCTGGCGTTAATGATAGTCATTCGCTGTCGGCGAGACTAGATTATCGGCGCTTCCGGCCAGCGAGCGGCAATGACCGCCTGCCGGGCGCAGCGTCACCATCCCCGCGGCCCGCACCGGATGACCGGCGTCTACGAACCGCCACTCGGTGAGCCATTGGAGCGAGGATGGTCAGCGCGCCTCGGTCGTTGCGGGCGCTGGGCGCCCACGCAAATCCGGCCGCCAGCCCCAGAACGGCAGATGTGGAAAGCGATGACGCCCGCCCTTGTCCGCAAAGCGCGCTCGATGTCGAGAGACATCCGGGATCGTCCCACAATTTTGGAATGGCGGTGCGGCAGCCAGGGGCCAGATCGATGGCCACAATGTCGCCGGGCATCACCTCGCGCCGCCGATCCTGTCGGCGAGCAGCGCCTGGCGATCGAAGCGCCCGGGACGGGTGGATAAAGTAGCCGGAGCGATTCCATCAGAAACGAGGCGGAGGCGTGGCAGTTGCTCAGATGAGGGACTCCATGCTTCATTTCGCCCCGGGCCGGCGCTATCCGCTGCCTCGGCGGCGAGAGCTCCTCCTGAAGCTCGGGCTGGGCGGCGAGCGGGAACAGGATCCAGGTCAGGGCATTGGCCGTGGTCTGCATGGCCGGCGAGGGTAGAAAGGTCGCGGCATTGTCGGCGCCACAGCGCACCACTGACGCCGCGCCTCGTCGAAGGCGGGGGAAAGCGTCCGCGCAGCGCGCGTCGATCATCCCGCTCCGGAAATCGCCGCTCGATCCTGCCCCTCAACCGGTCGTCGACGACCTCGTCAATAGCGTGTCGACGAACGCGTCCAGGCCGATGTGCGTGGCGCTACCCAGGCGATGATCGGCTGCCATTCCCAGCGCTTCGCCGGGCGCGGCACCGGCTCGACGAAACCCGGGATGATGCTGCCGTACCCATTGGGGAGCGCCTTCTTCAGATCGAGACGCGTCTCCACCAACTCATCCGGCGAGGCGGCGATCTTCCTCCTCCGAGAACACGCGCTTTCCCGGCGGCTCCAGGCGAGAACTTCTCGCGGTAGTACACGTCGCGCATGTAGCGCGCGAGACCGTCCCAGATGTGTCAGGGCCGGCCGCGAACGCCTTCACCTTCACCTTGGTGTGGTTGATCGACCAGATCGAGAACTGCGGCCCCGCCGTGGATCAGGACCACGAACTCACCGGCCGTCGAGTAGAGCGTCTTTCCCGCCGTGCCGATGTGGAACGTGAGCGTCTCGTCCTTGCCCAGCGTCTGCCCGAACTGATCGGGGATCGTCGACGCCAGCGTGACCTTACGCTTCGTGCCTTGGTGTGGCCGCGGATCGACAGGTAGTTGCCGTACGCTTCGATCTTCGCGCCGGGGATCGCCGGCACGACGGTGACCATCTTGGGGTCGAACTTCTCCGCGTCGATCGGGTTGTTGAACGACGGCTCGAGCGGATACTCGGGCGGACACGCCTCGGACTTCCTTCTTGCAGTACTGCCAGGCGACCGAGCGGCGCGTAGTGGAGAACAGCGAGTAGCTCTGGCTCTTGTCGGTCTTGCGCGGCCCCTCCGCCGACGGCGTGCCCGGGCCGATCTGCACCACGACCGAGGTGTTGGGCGGGAAGCGGTCGTCAGGCGGAACGCCAGCCAGCGCCCCGGCGTCGTTCTCGCGCGACTGCCTGCACCTGGGTCTTCTCTTCACCTCGTCCTCGTTCCGCCGAAACACGGCACGGATCTTTCTGCCACCCGGTCACCGTGATGGTGTCCAGCACCGCCTGCTGATCGATCCGCTGATCGAACGAGACGGGCAAGGATCAGGTCGAGCCTCGTCGGACCGTAGATCGAGGTGCTGCTGCTGCAGATCACGGTCGGTGTCGAAGGTCCAGCTCTCCTCGGCGCCGAGCGCGTTGCCGAGAAGCGCCGACTTGGTCCCCCTTCGCGACGCTGACCTTGTAGACCGTCTGACGCGCCAGAACCGGCGTAACCCGCTTTTTGATCGGCGAACGCGGCGGGCTCGAACAGGATCGTCTTGGTGCCGACCCAGCGCCACTTGCCGTCGGGCTGGTCGAGCTTCACCGGCTGTCTTCTCGGCCTCGTCGTGCGACGAGACACTTTGATCATCGGCTGCGGGAGCGTGACCGAGAGGTGCGGCGCCAGCGGCACGTCCCCTCGGGCATGTGGCGCGGCACCGTGAGCGGCCCGGCCTCGGTCTTGTCAGGAACCGGCGCCGTCTCGGGGGCAGGAACGCGTTCTTGACCGTCTTGCCCGTGCGCGGCGGCTGCGACTTCTCGCGCAGCGCGAACGCCTTCTCGTCGCCGGCCTCGCCGACGAGCGCCGGGAGGCGCGAGAACACCTTTTTCGTGTCGTCGTCGCCCAGCGGCGAAGGGTCTTGGCGGGCGGCGCCGCCTTGCCGGTTCTCGACGCCTTCTTCCCCCTCGCGCAGGCGGAAGTTGAGGCGGGGCGCGCTCTCCTCGAGGACGAGCGCGCCCTTCTGGTCTCCCGTCGCATCGTTCTGCGGACACAACCCTCCCCCGGCTTCTTGGGGGGTAAGACGGGAGGAACACACGATGAGGACGAGACACTTGCGCATGAATTCTCCGAAAGGTAAAAAACTGGGTTGCTACTCGACGATCACGCGATCGCCCGGCGCCGCGGCCGAAGGTCTCGGGGTGGTACATCTCCTCGGCCTTCGGCGGCGGCACGACGAAGTTGCCGGGCGTCGTCGCGCGCGCGACGTACGTGTGTAGCTCGTGGACGCCTTCCCAGAGCAGCGACGCGAACGCCTCGACGCGCTCGTCGCGCATGTTCTGGTGCTCGTACCAGGTGCGCGTACCACCACCAGTACGCGTACTGCGTCTTCTGCTCGTTCGGGTCCTGCGGGATCGGGCCGGTCACCGCGAGCGCCGGGTTCATCGGCTCGAGGCCGGCCGGCAGCGGATCGACGAGCGCGACGTGGTAGCGCCGCGACTCGCGCCGACCATCGTCAGCCGCACGCGCACGCGCGCGCCGGCCTTGACGTGCCAGGTGCCGTCGGCGTCTGCGTGACGTCCGTCGGGTCGTCGACGGCCTCGTAGCGCGCTCGACGGTGAAGCCGTAGTCGGCCGGCGCGAGCTGCAGGACTCGACGGCGCGTAGGTCATGCCGATCCGGTAGTAGAGCCGGCCGTCGCCGTCCTTCCTGGATGATCGAGATCGCGCTGTCGTCGTGCTTGGCGCCAGCGACCTGCCATCGGGATGTCGATGGCGTGGCCGCTCGGTCGGTGCGGCCCTTGAACGCGTGGTCGCCGGCGTAGTCGTCGCCGAGCCAGACGCGCGCCACGAAGTCGGGCGTCACCTTCTCGTAGGTGCTGGAAGTAGCGGTCGAGCGCCAGCAGCACGAAGCGCGTTCTCCTGCGTGTTCTGCCCAGCGGCCTGCGGTCCGGTGGCGCGAGCAGCCCCTCGACGACCTTCGGGATCAGGTCGCTCTTCGGCTGGTCGCGCGATCAGCGCCTCGAGCAGGATGCGCGTCGACGCGGCGATCGAATGCGAGCAGCAGGTACTGCGCCGTCGCCGTAGCGCGGTCACGAAGTGCGCCGCGCCGCGGTCTCGTGACGCGGTTGCGCCAGGTGGCGGCGGATCGCCGTGCAGCTCGGCCTGCGAGCGCCGGCGTCGCCGGCGAGCACGGGCAGAGCCAGCCGCATCGCCTCCATGCGGCAGCTTGTCGACGCCGCCCGCCTCGCGATGAGCCGCGCGCCTCGCGCCGGCGTCGCGGTCGCCCATGCTGCTTGCGCGACGTAGCAGCGCGTAGGCCGATGCAGCGCGCGCCGGACGTCGTCGGTCGTACCAGCAGGGTATGTAGCTGCTCGATGTTCTCGCAGGTACGGCTTCGACGCGCTCGAGCGTCGTGCCGGTGGGCGACCCGAAGCCCTTCTGCCTTCGCGCGCGCCAGCGCGTGCGCCACGTGGATGCGTGAGGTACGGCCACGACTCGTCGCCGCGCCGCCAGAACGCGAAGCCGCCGTCGTAGTTCTGCAGCGCGCAGCCGCTCAGGTCGCGCTTCGACGCGCCGCGATCATCTCTCCGGCGACGGCAGGCCTTCCGCCTTGAACGCCGTCGAGCACGTCGCGCAGCGCGGCCGACCGCCAGCACGCGCGACGCGAGCTGCTCCGCGCACTCGTACGGGATAGCGGACCGAGGTAGAGCACGGCGTCGGTCAGCGCCTGGAGCGCCGTCGACGGAGGTCGTGACCTCGAGGCCGCCGAACTGCGGCACGACGTCCTCCGGGCGCCTTCGACCGGCTGCGCTGATCGCGCCCTCGTCGATCGCGCCGTAGGTCGCGAACGCCTCGGTGGTCGCCGGCGTCCACACCGGCAGCGCGAACTCGGCCGCGTCGGCCGCAGCTGCCGCTCGACACGCGCCGATCTGGAAGCGCGCCGTGCCCGGCATCTCGGCCGCGGCGGGGAAGCCGCACCTCGACGCGGTCGTTGGCCGGCACCGTGACGCTCGCGGCCCGCGCCGTCGGTGAGCGTCGGCGTTGGTCGCGCGCACCGCGACGTCGCACGCGTCATCGGCGCGTCGGTCTGGTTCTGCACGCACCACCGGCAGCTCGAAGCGGTCGCCGAAGTTGAGGAAGCGCGGCGCCGACGGCCGCACCATCAGCGGCAGCCGCGCGGTGATCGTCGCCTCGCCCTGAGCCGAACTGCTTGCTCGCCGGCGACCGCGACCGCCATCACGCGGTAGCGCGTCAGGTTGTCGGGCAGCTTGACCGGCACCTGCGGCGTGGCCCTTCGCGTCGGTGATGACTGCTCGGCGCGAACACCGCCAGCGCGTTGAAGTCGAGCGCGCACCTTGATGGCTGCGGTCGCCCGGGACCGCTCCGCGTCGCCGCCGGACCGATGGCCATGATCTCCTGCTGCGTCACGGCCGTCGGGGGACTGCTCCGCCGGCGGCGCCGCCTCAGGCTCCACGCTGGGGCGAGCGCCCCGGTCCGAGTCCCGTTGCCGTCGTCGTCGCGCCGCGCACCGCCGCGCGTCGTCCCGCTGCGCATGTCCCCCGGCTGCCTGCGCCTCCTGCGGCTTGGCCAGAAGCAGGGCTCCGCCGCAGGTGGTGGTCGCGCGCGCCCGGGTCGGGGTAGCGCCAGTAGTAGAAGCGGGCCAGCGGATCGGGAGCATGACGGTAGCCGGTCAGCACGACGGCACCGACTCGTCGACGACCAGCCACGCCGGACCTCGCTCCCCGGCGCCCTGGCTTGCCCCGCCGGCGGCGTCGCTGCACCGTGAGCCCCGACGGCGGTCTCGCGCGCCGGGCTCGAGCGCACGGGGTCGCGCGGCTTCACCGTCAGGGCGACAGCCCGCGCTGCAGCGGCGGGATGGTGAGCGACGATCTGGACGCCGAGCGCGCACCCGGCCGGACGGCGCGGCAGCCTTCTGATCACTCGTTCGCCCTGGTCAGCTCAGGCGCGGCGCCGCGCCGACGAGGTCGACCTGCACCGTCATCGACTGGGCGTCCAGCCCCTCCTCGATCTTGACCTTCAGCGTGCGACGGCCCCGTCGCAGCCGGACGGCTCGACGCGGACACGATGCCGCGAGCGGCGCAAAGCGTCACCGATCGCCTCGGCCGGATACTCACGGCGGGATGAGGCGCGACACTCGGCGCACGTCCCCGGGGCGGTACCGGTCTTGTCGGGGACCATGACGGATCTGCTCCTCGACGTCCACGTCCGCGCTGCGGCCGGCAGCTTGCCGCCCGCCGCCCAGACGCGGACCCGGCTCAAGTTCTTGCGGCCGCGGTCGTCGGTGATCGTGGCCGTGATCTGCGATAGATGCCGCCTGGCCCGTCGCCGGGCGTGCAGCGCTCGCAGGTAATGATCGCTGTCGACGTCGTTGCACTCCTTTGGCGCCGCACCTGCTGGATCGTCACCTCGCCGGTCCTGTAGTGGTTCTGCTCCCAGGTCAATCGAGGCGCGCCGACTGCGCATCGATGTCGCCGCCCGGCGACCGCCTTGCCGTCGAGGTCGGTGACGATGGCGTCGAGTCTTGATGGGCTGGCCCTCCTGCAGGACGGGCAACCGCGCCGCTCTTCGTAGCTCGCACGTACGCGGTCGGCGGGGTGGACGAGCAGCGTGGCCGTGGCCGGCCCAGGCCTCGGCGGCTGGACGTCCATGACGACCGCCTGCGCCTGCCACGTTCACAAGTCGGCCGCGGCGGGTTCACCGCCGTAGGAAGTCCAGCCCGAGGACGTGCTTGCCCGCGCTCGTCGGTGTGCCCGGTGAACTGCTGGTTCTTGTACTCGCTCTGCGTCGGGTCGCTGTGGTTGTAGTAGTAGTAGTAATCCCACCACGCCTGCTGCGGACCGTACGTGTACTGCTCGCGGTTCAGCGGGATGAACCGCACCCCGGCGACGTGGGACGTACCAGGTGTCGGCGTTCGACGGGCGCCGCCGGCGAAGTAGGTCGCATCACGGTCACGTCAGCCTTGCCGCCGACGAACAGCAGGCCCTCGGTGGCCTTCGCCGACACACCTCGAACTCCAGGGGCGCCGGAACTCCACTGCACCTGGATGTAGTGCGTCGTCTGCGCCCCCGGCGTCCCGGGTCGGCCGACAGGATGATCGGCGTGTAGCCGAGGTTGACGGTCTTCGGAAGCTTCAGCGTGAAATCGAAAACCGCCCTGCGCGTTGACGCTTCGCGTCCCCCTTGGAAGTGTCGTTGCCGACGGCGTCGCGAGCACGTAGCTCACCTTCGTGGCGCACGTTCTGGAAGCCGAGCACGTCGCCCCCTTTGCCGAGGTCGACCTTGCGCATCCACCCCTTCACCTTCACTTCTTCGCCCGGCTTGTACATCTGCCGATCGTCGGCGACGTACCAGAGCAGCTGCGTGCCCGGGTTCCACGCTGCACCCTGCCCCTGCTCCGACCACCACGACGGGTAGTCAGGGAGGATCGCGACGTCCTTCCCTTCTTCACCAGCAGGTTCGCCGCCTTCGACGTCAGCAATCGTCGCCGTGCCGTTCTCATTTGCTCTTCGCATTTCCGCCGCGCGGATAAGGCGACCTCCACGCCCTCGAGCGGCTCCCATCGGCGAGCGAGGTCGTCCACGCCACGAGGTCGCTCGGGTCGGCGAACGCGGTGAGGCCGATCTTCGTGTACTGCACCCAGGCGATGACCGGCCGCCATTCCCAGCGGTTCTTCGGCTTCTCGGTCGGCTCGGAGTCACCAGGATCATGCTGCCGTACCCGTCGGGGGCGCCTTCGACAGGTCGAGCGCGCACGTCTCCGCAGGTCGTCCTGCACGTTGGCGACCTTCACCTCACCTCGTTGATCAGCCGCTTCCCGGGCGGCTCCGGCGGCTCACACGCCTCGCGGTGGTTACACGTCGCTCATGTACTTGCCCAGCTCTCCGGCCCCGCCGCGTACGCCTTCACCTTCACCTTGTCGTAGTTGATCGTGTACACGGTGAACTTCCAGCCCACCGACGGGTCGAAGCACCACGAACTCGCCGCCCGCGGCGTACAGCGCCGGGCGGTGTGGAACGTGAGCGTCTGGTCACTTACCCAGCGCGTCTGCCCGAACTGATCGGCGTCGCCGCCGGCACCATCTGGTACGTCGCCCGCTTGATCGTCCGCTCACCGTGAGGTAGTTGCCGTAGACCTCGATCTTCTGCCCCTTCAGCTCGGGCGTGACCTTGGTCATCGCCTCCTTGAACTTCGCGGTGTCGATCGGGTTGTTGAACTACCAGCTGGGTACCCCGGCGGGCGGTAGTCACGCTGTGGCAGCTCCTCTGCCAGGTCACGCGCAGCGGCGCGTAGGTCTGGGTGAAGTACGCCTGCGGCGCGATGGTCTTGCGCGGCCCTTCCTCCGACGGCGTCCCCGGGCCGATCGTCACCTGCACGTTGGTGTCGGTGGGGGCAGCTCCCTTCGCACGGAACGCCAGCCAGCGCCCCGGCTGCGCGTTCGTCACCAGCTGCGCGACGACCTGGTCTTCTTCACCTCGTCCGTGCGTTCGCCAGGCGCAGGTCGTAGGTCTTGCCGCCCGCGGTCACGGTGATCGTCTTCAGCACGTCCTTGGCGTCGATGCGCTGATCGAACTGCACGAACACCACCGGGTCGCGCCGCGCCGGTCCCCACTGCGGGTACAGGTTCTCGACGGTGGCGGTGGGCGTCGAGAACGTCCAGCTCTCCTCGGCGGCGAGCGCGTTGCCGAGCGCGGACTTCGTGCCCACTTCTTGATCGTGACCTTGTAGATGGTCGACTTCTTGAACCGGCCGTACCCGCCCGCGATCCGCAGGCGCGCTGAACCGAACAGGATCGTCTTGGTCCCACCCAGCGCCATTTCCCCTCGGGGTTCGGCTCGATCAGCCGGCGGGTGCGCCCGCCTCGTCGTGCGACGTGACGGCGATCATCGGCTGCGAGAACGTCACCGACAGGTGCGGCGCGAGGAGCGTCCCCCCTCGGGCATGTGGCGCAGGATCGTGAGCGGCCCCGTCTCTTCCTTGACGGGCACGGGTACCTCCGCCGGCAGGAACGGCACCTTCTCGGTCTCTTGCCAGTGCGTGGTGGGGGAGTGACTTTTCGCGCAAATGCGAAGGCCTTCTCGTCCCCTCCATGCCGACGAGCGCCGGCAGCCTGGCGAACACCTTCTTGGAGTCCTCGTCGGAGAGCCTGGCGAGGTCTTCGCCGGCGGCGTCTTACGGCCTTTCCGCCCTTCCACCCCTTCGCGCAGGTGGAAGTTCAACCCCAGCGCCGTCGAGTCGATGAGCACCAGCGGGTCTTCTTAGATCGAAGCGGCGCTGTCAGAGCTGGAGCCGGTCAAGGCGGCGGTGGTTCACGCGCAGCCGGACGGCCAGGGAGTAGCTTCGGCGCGTCGTCGCCTACGTCATCGCCGCTCCGGGCCGGACGGCGGGCACCAGCGAGCTCCGCCGGGCCCCGGGCCCAGACCCTCCCGGAGGTCATGGTGCCGTCGGAGTTCGTTCCTCGAAGCCTTCCCGCGCTCTTGCCCAATGGCAAGATCAACCGGCGCGGTTTGCCGATTCCCGACCCCGAGCGTCCGGCGCAGCCCGCGTGCCCGTTACACGGCGCCACGCCACCCGCTGGAGTGGCAGGATCGCCCTGATATGGCGTGAGCTACTCAAGGTCCCCATGGTCGGCGTCTTCGACGATTTCTTCGAGCTCGTGGCCACCCCTGCTCGCCGCTCAGCTCATGCAACGAATCGAGGAAGAGCTGGGCAGGCGGCTGCCTCTGACCGTGCTCTTGTCCGCGCCCACGTGGCCGGCCTGGCCGCTGCCGTGCAGCGCCAGGGACCGTTCGGCCGGGACCTGATCGGCCCTCTTCGCGCGGGGCGCCAACCCTCCGTTCTTCTTTCCACGGCGACTACAATGGCGGCGGATATTACTCGCGGGTCATGGCCCGTGGCCTCCCCGCCGAGCAGCCCTTCTACGTGGTGCACCCGCATCCGCTCACGGACCTTCCCATTCCCGATACTATGGCGGAAATGGTGACCGAGCTTATGGCCGCGATCCGCGCCGTGCGTCCCCATGGGCCGTATCGTCTCAGGCGGGCATTGCAATGGAGAGGCTCTTCGCCTTCGAGGTCGCGCGACGCCTCGTCGCCGAAGGCGACAAAGTGGATGCGCTGGTCATCATCGATGCCTCCGCGCGAAATGCCCGGTATCGCCTGCGTGAGCCGACTTGCCCGCGTCCTCGCGTGGATCGGCCGGCTCGATGGCCAGGCCGAGCGCCAGGCTCTTCCTGAGCCTGCGGGCTCACGTGACGGATCTCGCCTCGGGGCCGGCGGGATGGCGTCGCCGGTTCGCCGTCCCTGCCGGCGGCCGCCCCGGCGAGAGATCTTGATCTGGTCGCGGGCGCCACGGGCTGGCAGGAAGGCGAGCGAGTGGCCGTCGTTTCGCCTCGTTGCCCGCGCGCACGTGCCCGGTCGTTACGCGGGGGCGGTCCACTGCTCGTCCCGCGCGCAGCGGCGCAGCCTCCGGCATCGATCTGTGGTGGTCTCTGGTCGCCGATCGCGTCGAGGTTCACTCGGTCCCCGGGGCGCATCTGACCTCGATCACGAGCATGGCCCGGAGCTCGCGGAGCGGCTTCGGGCCTGCCTGGCCGGTCCGAGCGCGGCGCTCGCGCCATAGGGTGGTCTTCGCCGCGAGATGAGGACAGCGGACCTGCGAGTTGCCGTCATGGGCGCCGGTGCGGTGGGCGGGTATTTCGGGGCCCGCCTGGCCGCGTCCGGCGCCACCGTCGTCTTCTATCGCACGCGGCGAGCATCTCGAGGCGATGCGACAGCATGGCCTTCGCGTCAAGAGCCTCCACGGGGACCTGACATCCATTCTGAGTTCGCGTCCGGCTCGGACCGCATTGCTCCGGTGGATCTGGTCCTCTTCGCCGTCAAGTCCCAGGACACGGAGGAAGCGGCACGGTCCCTGGCGCCGGTCATGGGCCGGACCACGGTGGTCTTGTCCCTGCAGAATGGTGTGGACAATGCCGACAGGATCGCGCGGCTGTGGGGCGGGGACCGGAGTCTGGCCGGGGTCGCGTATGTCTCCGCCCGTGTATCCGCGCCAGGCGTGATAGAGCATAGCGGCGGAGGCCGCATCGCCCTGGCTCGCTGCGCGCGGCTGGCGCGGACCATGCCCACGTCGCCCAGTCAATCCTGACTCAGGCAGAGATCCCGTGTGAGATCAGCCCTGACATCCGGACGGCGCTGTGGAGAAAGCTTTCGTCTGGAACGCTCCGTTCTGCGCGCTGTCGTGTTCTGCTTCGCATGACGGTCGGAGACATTCTGGGGTCGGCCGCTCTCGAGGCCATGGTCAGAGGCTGTATCGACGAGGTGCGGGAGGCGGCACGGTGCCGCGGTGTCGATTTGCCGCCCTCAGTGGCGGAGGAGGCTCTGAGCGCCTCCGTGCCTCTGCGAAGCGTCAAGCCGTCCATGCTGCAGGACCTCGAAGCGGGGAAGCCGATCGAGCACGAGGCCCTGAACGGCCTCGTGGTGAAGATCCTTCAGCAGGCCGGGAAGCGGGCGCCCATCAACGAGATTCTCTTACGGAGCCCTCGCGCGTATCGACGAGGATCTTCGGACCCGACGGGGATCGGCCGGAAGATCTGACCCATGCTGGCGGACTTCGTGTTCGTCTACGGGTGGCCCGCCAGCAGGGCCGCTGCTCACCGTAGACAGGTCCGCATGACCCGCTGCTGAGCCTCGGGGGAACTCCGACGCAACGGGTGGTGTCACGTCCGCCCAGGCAGAATCGCGATCCGCGCAAGCGCCCCGAATCAGCGCGGTCTCTCGCGTGGCACCCGCGTTCCAGAGTCGCCCTCGTATCGAAACGCGGGTTTGACGTGCGAGCGAACTGAAGTAGTTCCGCCGCCCCCGGTTCAGTGAGCTGGAGCCGTGGAGCGGTGATCTATGCGGTCACGCGAGGTTCGAATTCAAACCGAAGTTCGGTTGGTGCTCGGCCGGAATTCTGCCGGACTTTGGTCGTGGGGTTCTAGTGAACCGGAGGGGATCTACCCGATGACGGCCTAGGAAGCTCGTGCGTAGTCGGCCGACCGGTCAGATGTTCCACCCGACGGTCGTCGCAAATGTAGCACCACGTAGCTCCCTGCCTCTGAAGCGACCGGTCTCGCTGACTCACTCGTCCGTGTTTCTGAGGATCTTGCCCGCTGATGGGATCGAGTACGCGAAACGATGACGTGCGTGGCGGACGATGACGGGGCGGGAGTGGTGTGCGCCGATCCGATCCAAGGTGCCTCCCAGAGCAGGAGACGACCCCCACCGGGGGATCGTTGGTCCTCTGGCTCTGGCGGCTACCTTCTCAGATTTTTTGTCGGGTGAAGCGGGGTTGGCTCAGTTGCTACGGATCGCCTTATTGGATTACCTCATCCGCCCGCGCCAGCAGCGACGGCGGGATCGTCAGGCCGAGGGCCTTGGCGGTCTTGAGGTTGATCACCAGCTCGAACTTCGTGGGCTGCTCGACGGGCAGATCGGCGGGCTTGGCGCCCTTGAGGATCTTGTCGACATAGATTGCGGCATGTTCCGAAGGTGTTCACTCGAACACGTCGGCCCATAGGTCATCAGGCCCCCCGTCCACGTGCAGCTCTCGGCCCGTGATACATGCGCCGGCAGATCGGCTCTTCGCCGCGAAGTCCCGATGAAGCTGCCCTCGCTGCGCTGGAGTACGTGAACGGAGCATCAAGCCACATCAGAGCTCCGCGGACCTTGCTTGCCGAAGCATCGGGCGAACGCCTCGTCAAGATCCGCGTCCGTATTCACCGTCGATCGGCAGAGCCGTGAGACGCTGATGCTCTTCGCCGCGTCCTGCACCAGCTTCAACTTGGATGAGGAGGAACCGGGTTCGTGGGACATCAGAACGGCGATGCGGGTCGCCTTCGGAAGGCCATCTCGAGCAAGCTCCACCCGCTTTCACGGCCATGCTCAGTGCCAAAGTCAGTCCGGCGCCTGTGACGTTGCCCCCCAGGCCGCGCAAGGCTGGCCACGAGCCCAGTGCCCACCGGGTCAGAGACGTTGAGACGATACACGATGCGGAATCACCGTCGGTCGCACGTTTGGCATGCAATGGCCGCCGGGGTTGAGTCAGCGACAATGACATCCGGTCTTGCAGGCGCGACAAGTTCTGCGGCCAGGACTCGGGAAGCGCGTCGGCGCTGACCCTCTGCCGAGCGGCTCGAAGGACAAGGTTCCGCCCCTCGACGTATCCGAGCATCGTGCAGGGCCCTTGCCGGAAAGACTGCGGGAAGCCTCGGCTCCTCGGGCGGCGCGTGAAGTGAGTACAGGAGTCCGCGCGATAGACACCTTCCCCGCCCCTGGGCCTCGGCGGCGAGCGGCGCGGCGAGGCAGCACCGGCCCCGTGCCGGCGAGGAACGTGCGGCGGTCGATCACTGGGATGGCCTCATCCGCCCACGCCCCGCGGCGGCGAGGGCGGGATCGTCGGAGGCCGAGGGCCTTGGCGGTCTTGAGGTTGATGACCAGCTCGAACTTCGTGGGCTGCTCGACGGGCAGGTCGGCGGGCTTGGCGCCCTTGAGGATCTTGTCCACGTAGGTCGCGGCGCGTCGGAACAGGTCGAGGTAATCGGTACCGTAGCTGAGAGCCCTCCCGCTTCGGCGTATTCCTTCGCCGGCAGCCATCATCGGCAGCCGGTGCGTGACCGCGAGATCGGCAATGCGCCGGCGCTCGGCGATGAATGACCGTATTCTCTCCGAGGATGACCGCGTCGGTGCGGGCTCGCTTCATAGCCGTGAACGCGGCATCAAGTTCTCTTGGATCCCGTACGGTAACGCCTTGCACCACTACCCCCAAGGACTTCGCCGCGCTCTCTGCGTCGCGCAGGTTAGAGCGCAGAGGCGCGATTCGTCGGGATCCCGCAGGAAGGCGACTCGATGAGGCTCGCGGGATCAACTGCTTGAGAGCTCCAGCCGTTTGACTGTCAGCTCACCGATCAGCGAGATCACACCCGTGACATTCCCGCCGGGCCGTGCCAAACCTGTCGCGAGCCCCAGCGCCACGGGGTCACCGCCCGTCGCCATGACGATAGGAATCGAGCTCGTTTCCTGTTTGGCCGCCTGAGTGCCGCTTCGCTACCGGCAGTCACCAGGATGTCGACCTTCGCACCGATCAGCTCGGCGGCCAGGCTTCGAAGCTTGCCCACTTGCCCGTCACCCCACCGAGACTCAAGACTACGTTCTGTCCCTCCACGTACCCCAACTCGCGTAACCGATCGCGAAGCGCCTGTCCACCGGGCGGCACTGGCGGGGTCAAGAGCGGCGAGGCTCAGAAGTCCGATCCGCACCACCTTCCCCGCCGGCTGCGCCTCGAGCGGCGAGCGGCGCGGCGAGGAGCACCGCACCCGTGCCAGCGAGGAACGTGCGCCGGTCCATCACTACTGGATGACCTCATCCGCCCGCGCCAGCAGCGACGGCGGGATCGTCAGGCCGAGGGCCTTGGCGGTCTTGAGGTTGATGACCAGCTCGAACTTCGTCGGGCTGCTCGACGGGGAGGTCGGCGGGCTTCGCGCCCTTGAGGATCTTGTCCACGTAGACTGCAGCACGTCGCTGCATCTCGGAAGCATTTACTCCATAGGACATGAGGCCACCTGGCTCAACAAACACCCGGAGCTCATAGATTGCGGCGATCCGATGCGTGGCCGCAAGATCGATGACGGCCTTTCTATGCACGAACATAAAGGCTGGCGACATCACCACTACTCCCTGGTCGTGATTCTTTTTCATGCCGAGGAAAGCGGCAGCCAAGTCCTCCGCTCGGCGCACGATGAACGTATGGACCTCTATGCCGAGGCCCCGAGCCGCGACAGCTACCTCTTCACCGTCCCGAGCGCGTATCTGGGGAGTACCGAGGTTGTGACATCCTCTCGAAGGAGCGCGACCTTTGAAAGATTCGGTACAAGTGCTTTGAGAAGCTCGAGACGCTTTGGGATGAGATCATCGTTCAGGAGCTGTGACCCTGTGACATTGCCCCCGGCGCTTGCGAGGCTGGCGACGAGTCCTGCGGCAACAAGATTCTCGTCGGCGCGACCGACCACGATGGGGATCGTTTTCGTTTCCAGCTGAAGGATCTTTGCCAGGCCCGCGCTTGAAACGAACAGTACGTCGACCTTGAGGCGCACGAGGTCGGCAGCGCCTGTGCGAAGCTGATCGACTGATTCGCCGAATCGTCGCTCGACGACCATGTTTTGGCCATCGACCCAGCCGAGCTCTCGCATCGACAGCCAGAACGGGTTAGTCGAGACTGACTTCGCGAGCTCCTGTGGGCTCGGAGCTGGACCGATGCCAAGAATTCCCACGCGAGCCATCTTCACTGACTTCTGCGCCTCGGCGGCGAGCGGCGCGGCGAGGAGCACCGCACCCGTGCCAGCGAGGAACGTGCGACGGTCGATCACTGGATCAACTTCATCCGCGCCGCCCCAGCAGCGACGGCGGGATCGTCGAGGCCGAGCGCCTTGGCGGTCTTGAGGTTGATGACAAGCTCGAACTTCGTGGGCTGCTCGACGGGCAGATCGCCGGGCTTCGCGCCCTTGAGGATCTTGTCCACGTAGGTCGCGGCCGCGCCGATAGTTGCGACGCGAAGCTCGGCCCATAGGCCATGAGGCCGCCTGGCCTCCACATGCTCTCTCCATGGCCGTACATGGCCGGCAGCCGGCTCTTTGCCGCACAGGTCGACGATGCGTCTGCGCTGATCGCTAGAACACCGCGTCGCCGGCATGACCATCAGAGCCCCGGCGCGCTCTTTGCTCATCGCCGCGAAGGCGCTGTCGAGCTGACCGGCGCGAGCCGGCCACGACTTGAGGGAATCAGCGCACGCTCCAGGGTCCGCGCCGCCGCTTGCGGCCGTCTGCAGCTTAGCCGATGGGTCGGATTGCATCGCGGATTCCAGAGGACGGCCACGCGGGAGACCTTCGGGACGGCGTCCTTTGAGCAGCTCCAGACGCTTTCCGGCCGAGCTCCAGGAGCATGTACACTCAGCCCGTGATGTTGCCGCCCGGCCGCGCGAGGCTGGCGACGAGACCAGTGCGCTACCGGATCGACTAACGACCGACATGACGATGGGGATCGTCTTGGTCGCTTGCTCGAGCTGCCTGCAGCTGGGTCGACCGGCGTGACGCGTCACGATGACATCAACCTTGAGGCGCGACCAGCTCGCGCCGCGAGAGCGAGGAGCCGATCGGGCGTTGCCTTCCGCCCATCGCGCTACTCGATGGCGATGTTCCGGCCCTCGACATAACCCAGTTCGCCCAGACCCTGTCGAAACGCGTCGCCGAACGGCGCGGCGACTAGCCGGCGAATAGGGGCAACATGCCGATCCGCGGCGACCTTCCCGCTTGCTGCGCCTCGGCGGCGAGCGGCGCGGCGAGGAGCACCGCACCCGTGCCAGCGCAGGAACGTGCGCCGGTCCATCACTGGGTCTCGCCCGCAGGTAGTCTGCGATTGTGGCGCGAACGGGGCGTGGGTGGGGCCAGCCGGGCCGGGTCCATGCAGGAGCCCTCCTTACAGGCTGGGCGGAGTGTAGCAGAGCGGAGCAGTGAGCTTGTCCGTAGTCTTGCGCCCTGCTACGAGAAGGTGCTACAAGAGGTCTCACAAGCCGGTAGGGACATCGCGAGATTTCACTAGTACTTGCGCGTTTCCCTTCGGTCCCGCCAGCGAGTTCAAGCTACGGCCGAGTCGAGACCGTTTCCCGTCAGCGAGGAGGGCGGAACTAGCTTCCTTTGTACGAGAGTGCAAGACGGAGTGTCGTGGGCCGCTCATAGATCCCAGCGCGCCCAGTGGACCCTTGCAGGACCCGTGAAGCAGTGATCCACAGGTCAGATGTTTACGGCGTCCTGCTCTTGTAGGTTGTGTTTAGGCCTCTATGAAAATCCCTCGGAGGGAAACTCTTCCAGCACTGCTATCTGGCCATCGATTACCGCGAGCATCTCAAGGATGTCGGCAACGAACCGATCGTATTCCGCTGAGCAAGAGCACGTCGAGAGCGGAGGCGAGGTGGCCGGCGACACCAGAGAGGACACGGATCTCTTGAGCCCGCGTGCCAGTGTTGAGCATCGCCGCTTGGTAATCCCTAGATGCCGACCCTGTCAACCACGAAGTTATCCACTTATCCACGCAAATCCACTGAGAGGTATGCGAATAAGAACGGCCTGTTAGACGGCACGAGGAGCCCTCTTCGACCCCGAGGCCGGGCCGCCCGGAATCTCAGCGATCGACCTCGAGATCGGCATTCCGGCATACCCTCCTGAGCCAGTCGGGAAGGGCGATCATCTTGGTGGTGGCAGGGTTCACGCAGACGTGTCGCGTATAGCCCGTGGCCACGATCTCGCGTGCCTCGTTCGTGATCTCGTAGAAGAATGTGAAGCTCGCGCGCTTGCGCTCGCCTACGCGCGATGTCACCTCGAGGAGATCGTCGAGCCGGGCCGGCTTGACGTAGCGGACCAGCGCTTCCACGACCGGCATGTGAATGCGCTTGTTGACCTCAGATATCGGGAAGCCCTGCTCCCTCAGGTACTCGACCCATGCCACAGCGAAATACGTCAGAAAGCTTCCATGGTGCACCACCGACATGGCGTCGGTATCCTCGAGGCGGACGCGAATGCTCGTGATCGAGGGCATCGGGCACCCATCCTACCGCTGTCGGCTTCTTCTGTCGCTCGCATCGCCCAGGGAGATCAGGGTCCGCCGCCCCACCGGTACGTGAGGGCGAGCCCGGCCGCGTCAAAGTTGGTGCCGGTGCGCGTGTAGACTCCGGAGCTGCCATAGAGCCTGAGCGAGAAGTGACGACCCAGTGGTAGGGCGACCGTGATGCCCAGTCGCACGTTCTCCTGTCGGTCGTCGTTCTGCACGTCGTTGACGGTGGTGCGCCCCCCGTGTAATAGGTGCTGTTCAACGCGACCCAGGCCCCGAAATCGAAGTAGTAGACGAGGTGTCCTTTGAACGGCGTAGAGGGGGTCCTGGGCGAGGTGCTGGCCCGCCGAAGAAGTCGTTGTTGTCGGTGAAGAGCGTCACGCTTGGGACAAGCTCCACCGTCAAGGGACCCAGGGCCTTGGAGATCCCGAACTCTGGCTTGAAGGACCAGCGGTTGGTCCCGATATTCACGAGCTTGTCGGAGTCGTACTGGCCACCCGGGGCCGACACCTGCAGGCTGGTCCCGATGATGAGATCCTGCTTGTAGTGGGCGAATTGCTCCAGTGAGAGCGCCGGCGCCCCGTAGAAATTCACGGAAAACCTGACACGGGGATCGGCGAATCCGGAAACCTCTCGTTCGCGGCCCTGTCCTGCCACCGTGGCCTCTGGCCGAAAGCCAGACGAAGGGCACGATCAGGTCGAGCTTCGCGGACTGGCCCCATAGGTCGAGGGTGCGCACGTAGCCCACAACGGGGCCATTCGTCCGGACCGTGAAATCCTTGATCGGGAGCGACGCATCCGTCCCCACGCTGCCCTGCGTGTAGATATACCCCGCCAGCGCGTAGTTCAGTCCGGCCGGGATGTTCGAGTAGGCTCTCGGCTCGAGACTTTGACCGTACGCAACGGCAGGCACCGCGGCGACCGCCGAAGCGACCAGCCAGGCAAGAGTCACGAAGCGATGCGCATTCGCGGCTTACGCGCGGATGCTGGCCCGGACCCTCGGTCCAGCGTGGGGTGGCGACGCTCAAAGTAGAGCAGATCCTTTCCGGGCGCCGGCAGCTTTCCGCGGCGGCAAGACGATAGGACCCGGGCTGGAGATACTCCAGCGCAGCACATAGACCAATGACCAGCGGATGGTGTCGGACCAGCATGCCCGTGGCGGCGGTCGACGTTGCGGGTCCTTCGGGAGAGATAGCGCATTCCGAGTGCATCCAGTGTCGCGTAGCTGTTCTCTCTCCACGGATCGCGCACATTCGCCATCGCTCCTCGGGGAAGATTCGTTCCGCCCCGATCGAGTCTGCATCCCCGGACAGACACCGCTGGGGCAACGGCTCTTGGCGCGGCCGGCGTCTGAGTCTGGCAGATTACGTTATGGGAGGGGGTCACGGAGGGGGCAACCGCTGCCGGAGGAGCTGAGTCTTGACTACGCTTCGCGGCGCGGCGTCTGATCCGGCGTGCGTCGAGGTTCGACCTGTTCGTCGATAGCTATGCGCGGTGGGCAGGCCGTGTAATGCCGAGCCGCTCCATCCAGGAGCGGCGGGTACTGGGATTGAGACCGAGTTTCTAGGCGGCGTGTCCCTTGCCGTCGATCTCTCCAGTCACAGCCTTCGAGCACCTGGCGAATGTGCGCGCGCTGAACGTCGTCCAGCCGCTCGAAGGCGAGAGGAAGCGGGCGCGGCGTGGGACGCGAGGGTCAGCATCTCCTCGGCAGCTTGCTGAGGCTCAGTTTTGGAAGATCTGATCGGGAGTGACGTTGATGGAGTAGACGCCCCACCAGTCCTGCTGCTTGACGCGGTGATATCGGACCTGCTCACCCTCGGCTGTGAGCCGTCCTTGTTATTGCGCATCGAGAAGGTTGCGTGGTCCCCGGACGCGAAGTGCGTGCTGTGTGACCTCCACACGCCCCAGTCCTCCCGGCTCGCGCACGCCCCGGTGAAAAAGAGCATGCCGACGATCAGCGTGATCCGCGTGATCCGTGAGCGCATTGAGCGCCTCCTGTTCTCGTAGCGTGACCGTGGCGGGACGTGATGGGTGCTCGCCACGGGCCTGCCGGCGTGCTGACGGCGCCTCGATGGAACGCGAGGGTCCCGAGGATCCGCCGCGCCGAGTTCCTTCACCCGGAAAGAAGCGAGGCCGGGGGCGCGGCGTACGCGCTCGCCCACGGCCTCGCGCTCGTCTCCCTGGGCCTGCCTACTCCACCGAGACCGAGAGATCGGTGTTCCAGGTGATGTCAACCCGGTCGCCCACCTTGACCTGATCGAACACGGCAGGATCGACGACCCGTCGACTGTATTTCCACCCATTCGGCCCGACAAAGTGATCGCCGACGCACTCTTGTCGATGTCGGAGATGCTCGCGGTCATCCTCCGCACCGTCGCCGTAATGCCCTGGGTCTGCCCCACGGTGGAGGTGGTGTCAGCGGTATCGACCGCCGCCTCGCCCGCCGGCTTCATGCGCACGATGACGTTGTTGTTATACGTCGCCTTCAGCTTGTCTCCCACCTTGAGCTCGGAGAAGCGTTTGACACTCTCGGGCACGTTGACGGCAACGATCTTGCCATCGGCCGTCTTGATGTTCATGGCGCGCTTGGTCTTGTCGATCGTCTCTATGGTGCCCGAAATGGTGACGGTCGTTGTCGGGAGCTCCTTTTACCTGTGCCCAGCTGGGCAGGGCAAGAGCCGTAACCAAAGCGAACATGCTCAGAATCATCGTCACTCGTCTCATGTCTTTCCTCCCTTGCGTTATTCGCGCCGCGATCGGCCTGCGTGTGGTCAGAGCACAAGACGGGAAGTTCATGTGCGAGCTGGGATAGTCCGGAGATGCCGTCGGACCACCCAAATCCCGCACGTTCGCCGGAAGCTCTACCTTCCGCCTCGACCAGCATCAGCTCGGCGTCTGGCGCTCGCGGTCCAGCGCACGCGTGTCCAGGGCCAAGCTCGACGCCGTCCGGCCCTGCGTGTCAGGGCGGTTGAAGGGTAGCAATGGAACCGGGCGGTAAGGAAGCCGCGAGAACTACGCGGGTACTTCTACGTAGATCGAGGTGTCGAGATTGGCGCCGCGCCCGGTTGACCTTCGATGACCGACAGCTTGAGAAGTTGGCGGGCCAATTGCACGACAGACTGGACATCCATCTTCTCCAGCGCCCGACTGCGATGTCCTTCGGCCGTCCGGGTGCTGATGCCCAGGGACTGGGCGATTTCCTTCGACGTCTTGCCCTCGACGAGGTGGCTCGCCACCTGCCGCTCGCGTGGTGTGAGGCGCGCGAACCGGCGCGCGGCCGATTCCCGCTCCAACCCAGTGCGGCGGGACTCCTCGTCGATCTGCAGCGCCTCGCGGATGCGACGGACAAGCGCGCGGGGCGGAACGGGCTTTTCCAGGAAGTCGAGAGCGCCGCCGCGGAACGCGCGGACGGAGGTCGGGACGTCGCCGTGGCCCGTCAGGACGATGATCGGCAGCGCGTGGCCACGCTGCCGCAACTCGTCCTGTATGTCGAGCCCGTTGCGGCCAGCCAGGCGCACATCGAGCAGCAGGCACCCGGGGCGGTCGGGATCGTAGGCGGCCAGGAAGGCCTGGGCTGACGCGTACGTTTCAACCGTCAGGCCGTGGGACCGGCCGAGCGCCCTCAGGGAGCGGCGGACCCCGGAATCATCGTCGACTACGAACACGGTGGGCTGGTGGGCCATGGCTCCGTTTCCTCCGCGGTTCCTCGGCAAGCGGCAGACTGGAAGGACACCGCCGCACCCTGTGGCCGGCGGCGGCGCTCGATCCAGAGCCGCCCGTGGTGAGACTGCACGATCGAGCGGGCGATAGCCAGCCCCATCCGAGCCCGCCCGCCTTGGTGGTGAAGAACGGCTCGAACATGCTCGCGGCCACCTCTGCCGGGATGCCGGGACCGCTGTCCTCCACGGTGACCTTCGCCTCGCCGGAGACATGCCTCGAGACCCGCACGCGGATGGCCTGCACGCGGACCTTGCGCTCCCTGGCCGGGACGGTCTGCACGGCCTCGAAGGCGTTCTGCACCAGGTTCAGGACCACTTGCTCGATCTGGATGCGGTCGGCCTGGATCGACAGGGGACCCGCCGGCAGATGGACTTGGAACGCGACCTTGTACTGTGACATCTCCGGCGCAGCCAGGCTGGCGGTTTCACGGATGATGTCGCACAGGTCGATTCGCTCGATCCGGGGCGGGGTCCGGCGGAACATCTCCCGGAAGTTGCGCACGATCGCCGCGGCACGTATCGCCTCCGCTGATGTGTGCGCGAGGAGCTTGCGCAGCGTCCTCGGAGGACCGGTGGCGAGCTGCGCTCGGCACGCCTCGAGATTGTTGGCGATGACAGTGAGGGGCTGGTTGAGTTCGTGGGCCAGACTGGCCCCGAATTCGCCCGCCGTTCTCACGCGCAGGACGCGGGCGAGCTCTGCCTGATGTTGGCGGGCGCGATGCTCGCCCTCCTTGCGCTCGGTCAGGTCTCGCAGGATGCCCGTGAACTTGCGCCCGGTATCATCCGAGAACTCGCTCACGACCAGATCCCCCGGAAGGTCGTCCCGTCCTTCCGACGGCCCTCGACCTCGCGGCCGATCTCGACGATCCGCGCGGCACCCGTCTTGCGGTGTCGGCGCGGATGCCCGTCGTGCCCTATTCCGTGCGGGAGAGCATGAGCATGCGGATGTCTTTGCCCGTCACCTCCGCGGCCTTGTACCCAAACATGCGCTCGGCGCCCCGGTTGAACGAGAGCACCGTGCCCGGCTCGTCGATCGTGACGATCGCATCGGCGGCATTGTCGAGAATCGCCTGCAGACCTGTGAGCGCCCCTCGAGCTCGGACCGCGCGGCGTACAGGGCGTCGGCGGCCACGTCCGAGAAAGTGAGAACCACCCCGTTGATCCGGCTGTCTTGTGTGCGATACGGCAGCACTTGACGGAAATATCGGCGGCCGCCCTCTGCCTGCACCTCGAGCTGGCGGGGCGCCAGGTGCTGGAGCACGGCCTGCGCGTCGTCGAGCAGCTTCGGGTCGGCGAACTTCTGCGCGATGTCGGCGAGGGGCCGACCCACGTCGGAAGGGATCAGGGTGAAGAGCCGGGTGGCGGCCGGCGTGAACCGGCGGATGCGGAGCTGGGGATCGAGAAAAACCGTGGCGATGTTCGTGCTGGTCAGCAGATTACTGAGGTCGTCGCTGGCCCTCTCGACCTCGTCGATCTTGGTCTGGAGCTGGGCGTTCACGGTGCCCAGCTCCTCGTTGAGCGATTGAGCTCTTCCTTCGAGGTCTCGAGTTCCTCGTTGGTGGACTGGAGCTCCTCGTTGACCGACATCACCTCTTCATTGGCGGCCCGGAGCTCCTCGTTGGATCTCTCGACCTCCCCGATGGTGCTCTCCAGCTCCTCGCGGGAGGTCCGGAGCTGTTCTTCCAGCTGCCGCACGAGCGAGTCCTCCGCCTCGCTCGGCGCCGCGGACACGGCGCGGGCGGGGAACCCGTTTTCCGGCTCCCCGTCCGCGAACGAGACCATGATGAGCCCCTCCGTCTCCGCGGATGTCCCGAGGGGCTCGACGGTCACCCGGACGCGGTGCCAGGCGCCGTCGCTCCGGACCCGGGCGTCGGTCGCGACCTGCGCTTGACCCTGGGTCACCGCCTTGTGGACCATGCCGCGCACCCGGCTCAGCAGCCCTTCTCGCAGGCGTGCGGTGAGATCGTCGGTCGGTGGCCCGGGGGCTGGGTCAGGTAGAGGTCGACGGGACCCGCGAAGAACACGATCTCGTGCCGACGGTTGATCACCACGCTCGCCGGAGCGTAGCGGTCGAGCAGCATCTGCTGCACCCGGGTGATGACACGGTTCGCCCTCAGCGGCGCTGGCACGGATTCCCGCTGGAGGGACTGCTCGCCGTCGGCCACGACCGGCACGTGGAGCCGGCCGTGGCGCGTCGGCCCGATGCGCCGGTAGATGCGCCATTTCTTTGACGCAGTCTCGAAGAGGTCCTCCATCGGCCCGATCGATTCCGCGCTGCCGAGGAAGAGGCCCCCGTGATCGACGAGGGCGAAGTGAAACAGCGCGAGGACTCGCTGCTGCACCTCCGGCTCCAGGTAGATGAGCAGGTTGCGGCAGCTGATCAGGTCGAGCCTGGAGAAGGGAGCGTCGGCGATGAGGTTCTGCCTGGCGAAAATGACCGTTTCGCGGAGCTCCTTGCTCACTCGGTAGCTGTTCTTTTCCTTGGCGAAGAACCGGGCCAGGCGACCCCGGGGCACGTCGGCGGCGATGCTCTCCGAGTACAGGCCGGCGCGGGCGAAATCCAGCGCCTCCTCGTCAACGTCCGAGGCAAAGATCTGGATCGGGCCGCTGCGCTGTCCCTGGGCATGCTCGATCAGCACGATCGCCAGGCTGTAGGCCTCCTCGCCGGTGGCGCAGCCGGGGACCCACACCCGCAGCGGTGTCGCCGGCTCGCGTTCACGCAGGAGGGCCGGGAGCACCTTTGCTTCCAGGAACTCCCACGCCGGCGGATCGCGGAAGAACCTCGTCACCCCGATCAGGAGATCCCTGAAGAGCGCCTTGAGCTCATCGAGGTCACCCCGAAGGAGCCGAAGATAGTCGACCATGCGCTCGACGTGACGTAGGTCCATCCGGCGGCGGACCCGCCGCCGGAGAGTGCCTTTCTTGTAGCCGGTGAAATCGAACGCGAGCTGGGCGCGGACGAGGGCCATGATCCGGGTGAGGTCGTCGGCGCTCGTCTCCGGCGACGGCGCGACCTGACCGACGGCGACGTAGGGATGCTGGGCGTACTTGAGCAGCGTCTCGGGCATCCTCTCGACAGGAAGCACGTGGTCGACGGCATCGTTCGCGATCGCGCTCTGGGGCATTCCGCCGTGCTGGCCGGTTCGGGGATCCTGCGCGATGGCCATCCCGCCGACCGTCTTGATCTCCTTCAGGCCGAGCGTGCCGTCGGTGCCGGTGCCGGAGAGGATGATGCCGATGGCCCGCTCCTGCTGATCCTCAGCCAGCGAGCGGAAGAAGAAGTCGATCGGCATGCGGATCCCGCGCCGCTCCAGGGGCGGGGCGAGGCGCAGGACACCCTTGCTGATGCTCAGGTACTTGTTCGGGGAATGACGTAGACGTGGTTGGCGCGCACGGAGATGTCCTCGGCCACTTGCCGCACCGGCATCCTCGTGTGCTTGCCCAGCAATTCGGCGGTCAGGCTCTCGTGGGTGGGATCGAGGTGCTGGACGAGGACGAATGCCATCCCGGTCTCGGGCGGCGTGGCCTCGAAGAAGCGCGTGAAGGCCTCGAGCCCGCCGGCCGAAGCCCCTATCCCGACGACGGGACACGCGCCGCTCTGGTTGCCGGCGCCCTCTTCCGAGCGGCCCGGGCTTCGTGGGTGGCGATTCTGTTTCGGCCCCACCCGTCGCCTCGCCTTCCCGCTGGTCACTGTGGGCAAATGCCCCTCTTCTCTCGCGCCGATCCTGCCAGAGTGCGCTGGACAGGTCAAACCGGAGTACACCCCGTATATCGTCCGCACCAGTGCGCAGCTCGCGGGCCACGCGTTCGCGATCTACCGGCTACGGTACTGCGAATTCTGGCGGGGATGCGCAGGGGATGAACGACGACCTGATCGCGGCGAGCCGCATGCGGCCGTCGTCGACGACGATCATCTTGATGATGGCCGGCGGTTCAGTCTTCTTCCACGTCACTTCGGACAAGATGTTGATCGAATAGACGATATCTGCTGCGACTCTCCTCGTCCGAGCCTCATAGGCCCAGAAGGAGCGTTGCTCTCGCTCGTATGACTGGTAGCTGCAGCGTTTCTCGATCACCCGCCAGGCAAACTCCTGTACCGATGGCGGCACGGTGGTGTCGCGGGCAAAGAGGATCCCCGCGTCAGTGGGGACCGGGGCGAGGCTGGCCAAACCAGACAGGATCGACACGAGAGTCACCAGCCGCCGCACGGCGTTGCCGGGTCGCCGCGTGACCCAGCAGGGAAGAGCGGTGTCCATCATGGCGGTTATCCTAACGCAGTTCTGCCGCCCCACCCGGTGGTCAGTCGATCGCCGTGTCCCTTCGCCCACCAGTGGCGCACCGTCATGTTGACTATTCTCTCCTGTTGGTGTTGACTCGGTGCCGCCGACGCATCCCATGCAAGCGCCGATCAGCGCGAGTCGTGTAACAGGAGCCGCCGGAACCAAGTCCGACGGCTCGACCGACGGGGGCCCATGGCCCGAAGCATGCGGGGCCTTCGTCGCCGTAACACATCGTCCCTCTGCGCGGAGGAGAAGCATGAACGACCGAATCCGATTCGCCGTCCGGTGTCTATCGGCAGCGTTGGTCGTGTCCGCCGTGTGGGCGCCCGTGGCCCGAGGGGACGATGCTCCACCGCCCCCGCCGCAGCCGACCATCCTCGAAGCGTTGTTCGTGCCTGCGAGGCAGGCGATATCGAAGCTGCCGCCGTTCCTCGGGGACACGGACCTGAAGGTTCACTTCCGCTCCTACTACTTCAACCGGACGAACCCCGACGACACCGTGAACGAGGCGTACGCGCTCGGAGGCTGGATCGCTTACCAGTCCGGATGGCTCTTCGACACCTTCGCCATGGGCGCGACGCTCTATGGCTCGGCGCCGATCTACACACCCCCGATCGCGACGGTACGCTGCTCCTCCAGCCCGGGCAGAATGGCTACTACGTCCCGGGCGAGGCCTGGGGTGCGCTCCGATACAAGGAGTATGCGCTCCTCAGGGGCTACCGCCAGCAGGTCGACCAGGGGTACATCAACCCGCAGGACAACCGGATGACGCCCAACACCTTCCAGGGCATCACGCTCGCGGGCAAGGTGAGCTGGCTCCAGTACCTGGCCGGTTTCTCTGGCAGATCAAGCCGCGCAACTCCGACGAGTTCATCAGCATGTCCTCGCAGGCGGGGGCCGTGAACAGCAATGACGGCGTGGGCCTCTTCGGCGTCAGCGTGACCCCGCTGGAAGGCCTGAAGATCGACGTGAGCAACCAGTACGGCGTGAACACCTTCAATACCATCTACGCCGAGGGCCAGTACCTCCTGCCGCTGAACGAAGACTGGAAACTCCGCTTCGGCGCCCAGATCACGGATCAGCGCGCCGTGGGCGATGCCCTCCTCGCTCCCGGCAATGGAAGGTTCTGGGTCACCCAGGTCGGCGGTACGCGTCTCGAGGCCTTCTACCGGCAGCTCACGCTCACGGCGGCGTTCTCGGTAACGGGTTCGGGCAACAACATCCAGAATCCCTGGGGCACCTACCCCGGGTACCTCTCGATGATCGAACTGAGACTTCAACCGCGCCCGGGAGACCGCGGCGCTGGTCGGCGCCGCCTACGACTTCTCGCAGTTGCTCACCCCCGGCCTGAGCGCCAACGTCAACCTCGTGTGGGGCTGGAATGCCATCAATCCGACCACACGCAAGAATGCCCCGAACCAGGCAGAATACGACGCCACCGTCGACTATCGCCCGCCCTTCAAAGTGCCTGTCCTCCAGGGCATGTGGGTCCGCTTCCGCTCCGCCGTCATCGATCAGCAGCGATGCCAAGACGCTCGGGTACCAGTTCCGCATCATCATCAACTGGGACAGGGACCTGATCTAAGCCCGCTCACGAATCCAATCGGCGATCAGAGACGGTGTGGCTCCATTGGCGTTTGGATCTCGACGGCCATTCACTCGGAACAGGAGGGGAGAGGCGATGACACCCAGCGGTACTGATCGCTCTGGACCACTTCGCCGCCACCGTCGTGGTCGGGTTCGCGGCCTCGCTGATCGGTTGCGCCAGCGCCGGCCCGCTCACCCCCGTCGTGGTTTCCGACGTCAAGTCCGTGGCGGGCACGTGGAAGGGCGTGATTTACCAATCCGGTTACCAGCCGGACTACATCATTATGACGATCCAGGAGGACGGCTCGTACCAGTTCACGTCCCGCGAAGCGCTCGGCCCGTCACGCGGAAAGGGCACGATCGTGATCAGCGGGGGCGCCTGATCATCCAGGGCGAGAAAGGGCGGGGCGTGGCAACGGTGCTGAGGAGCCCCAACGGTGACCTCATCATGGACGTCCAGGCGACGCTATCCGACAACAGCATCGTGACGGCAAAGCTCTCGCTCAGCCCATAACGACGTCCGTAGACCGTTTCGTTACAGAGCCAACGTCACTCCGACTACGCCTGACGACGGCCCCAGCGCCTCAAACGTCGACCGGCTCGTCCAGTCCGGCGCCCCTGATTCCCGGCCGGGCCGAAGGACCTCCGAATCATCGTGGAATACAGGTAGGGCCTGGCGAGAGCACGCTCAGAATGTGATAACGACAACCACCACACGACTGGGAGAACCCACACATGGCGTCCACCACTGTTCTCGGATTCGTCGGGCTCGGGGTCATGGGCGAGCCGATGTGCAAGAACCTCGCGGCGAAGTCCGGCGCGCGCGTGGTGGCCTTCGACCCGCGCTCGGCGCCGCTCGACGCTCTTGCCCCGCTCGGCGTGGAGCGCGCCGCCTCGGCCGCGGACGCACGCGGCGCGGGCGGAGATCGTTTTCGTCTGTCTGCCCGGCGAGCCCGAGGTGCGCGCCGTCTGCCTCGGTGCCGGCGGCGTGATGGCGCGCTCTCGACGCGGGCCGCACCCTCGTGGACATGAGCACGGTGCCGGTGGCGCTCGCCCGCGAGCTCGGCGCGGCTGCGCTCGCGCGTGGCGTGGCCTTTGCGCGACGCGCCCGTCGCGCGGACGGCGCAGGCGGCGCGGAGGGGACCCTCTCGATCATGGTGGGCGCGGAGCCGGCGTTGTTCGAGCGGCTCCGCCCCTACCTCGCGTGCATGGGCACCGAGATCACCCATTGCGGCGCGGTGGGCGCCGGGGCCGCCGTCAAGCTCATGAACAACATGGTCGTGGCCCAGACGGTGGTCGCCCTCGCCGAAGCCCTCGCGGTGGCCCGGGCTTCCGGCGCCGTGGACCCCGAGGTGCTGTTCCGCACGCTGGCCAAGGGCTCGGCGGACAGCTTCGTGCTGCGCAATCACGGGATGAAGTCGCTCCTGCCCGATGACCATCCCGACGCGCGGCGCCTTCCCCACCAGCTACATCATCAAGGATCTCTCCTACGCCATCGCCCTCGCCGAGGAGGCGGGGCTCGACCTCGCCCAGGCCGCCACGACCAAGCGCCTCATGGAGCAAACCGCGGCGGCGGGCTATCGCGACAGCTATTACACCGCGGTGATCCGCACCATGCTGAAGAGGTGAGGAGAGCGAGGCATATCGTCCCGACCTGTCGATCCTGAGCCCCACGGTTCGTCTATACGGTGAAAGACAAGCCAAGGAGGACATCATGGAAGCCAAGGGGGAAGCATTCGCCAGGCAGCTGGAGGCGAAGGCGGCGGAGGCCACCGCTCTTCTCGAGGGGCTGACCGATGCCGACTGGAAGAAGACGACCGCGGCCGAGACGTGGACGGTCGCCGTGACGGCGCATCACATCGCCAGTAGCTACGAATCGGCCACTCGCATCATCAAGACGATCGCCTCCGGCCAGGCGCTGCCACACTTCACCCCTGAGATGCTTGACGAGATGAATGCCCGGCATGCCAGGGAGTTCGCCGGCTGCACGAAGGCGGAGACGATCGCGCTCCACCGGGAGGGGCCGCCGCAGCGGCCGCGGCTGTACGTGGCCTCTCCGACGCCGAACTGGCGGAGACCGGCACCGTGTTCGCCGGCATGCCCCCGTGAGTGCCGAGCACCTGATCAAGCGCATTCTCCTCGCCCACATGGATGCGCATTTCGGCAGCATCCGGAAGACGATCGGCGGCTGAGTCACCTGGGGCGGCCACGCTCGCGCCGGGGACGCTCGGTGAGAGGCACGGCCGTAGCACTCCCGAGTCTGCGTTCAAGCTTCGTAAACGCGGGGCTGAGCACCTCGACCGGATGTACCCTTGTCGACGTGAAGACGCGAGCGACGACTATCGCTCGGCCCGTGGCTCGAGTGCGGCGGCGCCGCATGAGGAATCCTCGGTGGGCGGTGCTCACGGCCGCGGTCTTCATGATCTTGGTGGCCGAGGTCGCCCGGGCTCAGGTGATCGCTGGGCGTTTCCGCATTGATGCCCAGGTCGTTCAGTCGAAGAAGGGCACCCCGGTCTATTCAGGCTATATCTACAATGACGGTGGAGGTGGCGTGGGAAACATACGCCTGCTCGTCGAGGCGCTCGATGCCGAAGGTAAGGTCATCGGCGAGGGTGAGGGGGCAGCGCTCGGCAACATGGTCGCCCGCGATCGTCTCTACTTCGAAGTGCCTCTGCCGACCACGGGTGCGAACTATCGAGTGCGCGTGCTGTCGTGGGCTACCTTCGCCACTGGGCAATGATGTTCCAGGGTCTTGGCGCGGCCCCGCCCTCTTCCGCCTCATGGTCATCGATTGCCACCGCCGGTGTACACCCGCCGGCACCTTGTCGCGCATGGCGGTAGGCGGGAGCAGGTCGAGGTCGATGGCGCCCCAGATCATCAGCTGAATGGCCAAGGCCACCAGCAGTAGGCCGATCACACGGGCGATCACCTGAAGGGCGGCAGCGCCGATGTAGCCGAGGATCTTGTCGGCGAAGAGCAGATTGATAAGGTTCCACAGCATCACTGCGATGACCAGTCCGGCGATTTCCAGCACGCGGGTGAAGTTCTGCGCGCCGGCGGCCAGGGTCACCACCACGACTATCCCTTGCGGGGTCGCCATCAGCGGCATGGCGAGCGGATAGACCGCCACATAGAGTCTTGACTGGCCGGCCAAGACTTCTTCCTCCTTCTCCTGGGTAGTGCTGATCATGTGCAGGGCGAACTGGAGCAGGATCAGGCCGCCGGCGAGCTTCAGCGCGGCCAGGGTGATATGGAATATATGCAGGATCGGCCTGCCGAGGAATACGAAGACCAGCAGAACGATGGCTGACACGAGGACGGCCCGCACCGCCACTTCGCGCTTCTCGCGCGGGCTGTAGCCCTGGGTCACCTTGGCGAAGAGGACCATCGCCTTGGTCGGCCCGGTCGTGACCAGCAGGATCACCAGGATATCGAGCAGGGTGGGCATGACGGGTTACCCGGTAACAGCCGGGGCGTTCCGGTTCTGGGCGATGACGCCTCGCGATCCCTACCGGTTCGAGGTGGATGGTTCGTACACGCCGGCTCGGTCATCGCGATCGGTCGGAGCGAGCTCGGTGGCCGGATCGCCCGCGACCCGCGTGTGACGCATCACCCGCGGCTCGCGGTAGTCGTACGGACGAGCCCGGTGCAGTACGCAGCGGTTGTCCCAGATGACCACGTCGCCCGGACGCCACCGATGCGCATAGGTTCGGGGCGGGCGACAGGCGAAGTCGACGAGATCGGATAGGAGTTCTCCGATTCGGCCTCGCCGAGGCCGGAATGCCGTAGGCATGACGTCCGATGAAGAGGGCGGGGCGACCCGTGACGGGATGGACCTTGACGAGCGGCGCAGCGGCGCCCCTTGGCGTGAAAACCGTAGGCGGCTCCCTTCTCGACCACGTGACCAATCCGGGCCTGGGAGTAATAGAGGGAGTGGTGAGCCGACAGCCCCGCGATGCGCCGGCGCATCGTCTCGTCGAGCGCATCGTAGGCCGCCCGCATGTCGGCCCACTCCGTCTCGCCGTCGGCTGAAGGAACCACCTGTGCCGAGAGGACCGACGCCTTGGCGGCCAGCGGCATGTACGAGCTATCCGTGTGCCAGCCTTCGTTGCCGCGCAACGACTTGTAGCGATGCTCGTCCGCGTTCATCACCGTGCCGTCGGGCTTCTGGTTGCTGATCGCCACCGCCTTCTGCTCGGGGTCCGGGGCGAGGAGCCTCGATATCACCGAAGCGATTCGCAAACGCCACCTGCTCGTCTTCGGTCAAGTGCTGCGCGGGAAACACCAGGACGGCATGGTCGTGGAAGGCCTGCTCCACGGTCTTCCAGGTTGAGGCGTCCATCTGGGAGAGGGTCAATCCGCTCACGACGGCTCCCAGTGTGGCATCGATCGGCGTGACTCTAGGGTCCATGAGGTTCCCTCCTGACCTGGAAGAATGCTTCCAGGGCACGATAGAGTCAAGAGTGGTGGAGGTGTGATGTCGATTTCCGGCGCTCCCGATCGACTATCTAGCGTCCGGGTCGGCAATCCTACCCGGTCATCAGAGGAGGACCCCTTCGCGGGGTGGTTCACCTGATCGAAACCCGGGACCTCAACGAGGCTATCCAGATGGCCGCCAAGATTGCCATGGCGCGCCGGATGGGCCTCGGGGGCCGTCCCATACAAGGAGCTCAAGCCATGAAGTTCTTGTTCATGATCTTCCATGACGAAGGAGTTCTGGACGCCCTGCCCAAGGGCGAGATGCAGACCCTCGTCGACTCGGCCCTCGACTACGACGAGGAGATCCGGCAGAGCGGCCACTACATCGTCTCGAATGCGCTGCAGCGCGCCCGGAGCGCCCGGACCATCCGGGTTCGCGGCGGCAAGGCGACCATCACCGACGGCCCGTTCGCCGAGACCAAGGAACAGCTCGGCGGGTTCTTCCTCATCGAGGCCAAGGACATGGACGAGGCGTGCGCGGTGGCCGCGAGGTTTCCCCGGCCCGGATCGGTACCATCGAGGTCCGCCCGGTCCAGGAGCTCGAGCACTCCTAGTGGCATACCAACGGTCGGGGCGTTCTTCGCCAGCATCGTCCCACACTTGTGTGGACGACGGAGCCGATGCTCCTCGTCAGCGCCGGGAGGGCGAGCCCCCTGGACGCGCGGGAAGACCGGTGGCTGGATCCAGCAGCAAGCGCCGCATGACGGGCCGCGAGAAGTCGAACATGTCGGCGAGCGATCCCGCGATCCGGTCGAACGAGATGGTGCTGATGCGCTCGCCGCCCAGCCAGTTGTCCTCGATGAACCGCAGGATGGACGTCTGGTCGGTCAGCACGTGGCTGACGTAGTTCTCCTTGGCGTAGGGAGAGATCACGAGGAGAGGCAGGCGCGGGCCGTAGCCGCAGCGCGCGCCCGGCCCGTCGCTCCGGCCCCGCACTGGAAGTCGAGCGGCGTGCTCGACTGGTTCACGATGGGGGCATCACGTGGTCGTACCAGCCGTCGGAATCGTCGGCGGCGATGATCACCGCCATGTCTCGCCACTGGGGAAGCTGCTGGAGCCGGTTCAGCGTGGTGACCAGGAACGTCTGCTCGTCGAGAGGGTCCGAGCTGCCGGGATGCCCGTTCTGGTAGGCGGGCGCCTTGAGGAACGAGACGGCGGGCAGGTGGCCGGCTCGCGCCGCCTCCCAGAACCACGTGAGATCGTAGAGATGCTTGGCCTGGTCGGTTCTGCCCACCATGGCCACCGACGTCGGCGGCAGGTGGAGCGGATTCGCCGTCGAGGCGAAGTACTGAAACGGGTTGTGGTGAGGCACGTAGTCCGGAAAGCGGAGCGGGTCGGTCCGGGGGTCGATCCCGACCGCCCGATCGAAAGCTTCCAGCGGATGACTCTGTGAGCACGTGCCATCCGCCGCCCGCGCGAACCCGCCCTGAAACCATCCCCAGGTCACGCCGGCCGCGGTCAGCAGGTCGCCGATGTTCCGGCCGCTGAGGGCTGCGGGCGGGCTCGTCGAGCACACGTCCCAGTACGGGTCGGTGTCGTCCACGAAGGTGCCGAGCTGGCCGTTGGTAGGCGCCGGGGTGTCCGCGGACGACGCGGGCCGCCCGCACTCCGGCACGTTTCCATACACCGACGACGCCGGCCCGCACAATACGCCGTAGGTATCGCCCGCGGTCAGATTCAGGGCCCCGCGGGTCGACTGGCCCGACATCGTCGCGAAGCTGTTGTCGCTGAGGGCGAAGTGCTGCGCGTAGTTCCAGAGGGCGGTGACGGTGTTGCCATCGAAGTAGCCCATCACCGTGTCCCACTGTCCCGCGCTCGACTTGTGGCAGAACTGGCGAGGATTGGTGGGCGGCTGGGCGTCGAAGCGGGGAAACTGGTCCATCAGACCGCCGTTGCGCGCCTTCTGCTCGGCCGTGTACTCGTGGTCCTGGTCGCACGTGTACGACTGGGTGCGATCGATGCGGAAGGGCCGCGACGAGTTCGGATTCCTCTCGATCAGCGTTGGCGTGAGCCCGTTCACCGAGGGGTGCCCGGTCGAGGGCGGAATGGGGGCTGGCCGGGAGGGTTGAGGGCCACGGGATACGTCGCGAAGTACACGTCGAACGAGTGGTTCTCCTGGAAGATGACCACGAGATGCTTGATGGGCGTTTTCGGCCCGGCGGGATCGGCGACGGCCGCGGGAAGCGGCGACGCAGTCACGCCCAGCGCAACAGCGAGCAGCAGGGATCTCCAGACGTTGGACACGCGAGGAGGATACACGACAACCGCGCGCGCGGTCACCGGCGGAGGGTCAGGTTCACAGATAGGCGAGGGCGCGAGCGGCCGCGCGCAGCCCGTCGCGGAAGGGCGGGGCGGCGATGGCGATGAGGGCGAGGGCACGCTGGCGGATGGTGCGGCCGCGCAGCTCGGCGACGCCATGCTCCGTCACGACCTTGTCCACGAGGTTCTTGTGGGTGGTGACGACGGCGCCCGGGCTCAGCGTGGGCTGGATGCGCGAGATCGTGCCGTTGACCGCCGTCGAATGGGTGACGATGAAGGACTGCCCGCCCTCCGAGTACACGGCGGCGCGCATGAAGTCGGCCTGGCCGCCCGTGGACGAGATGTAATGGCTGCCCAGCGACTCCGAGGCGCATTGACCGAGAAGGTCGACCTGCATGGTGGCGTTCACCGCGCAGAACTTTGGCTGGACGGCGATGGCGCGCACGTCGTTGGTCTGGTCCGCCGGCTCGAACTGGACGTGCCGGTTGTCGTCGAGGAAGGCGTAGAGCTCGGGTGAGCCGAAGGAAAACGTGGTCACCGCCTGAAAGCGCCCCTCGCGCTTGAGGGCGCCGGAAGCCGCCCCGCACTCGACGAGCCGTCGGAGGCCGTCGGCGAACAGCTCGGAGTGAATGCCCAGGTCGCGATGGCCGGCGAGGAGCCCCGCCACCGCGTCGGGCACGGCGCCGATGCCGATCTGCAGCGTGGCGCCGTCGGGGATGCGCTCGGCCACCAAGGCCGCGATGGCGCGGTCGGTGTCGGTGATGGCGGTCGGAGCCGGGGACACCAGCGGGTAGTCGGCCTCGATCCACCCGCGACGCGGCTCAGGTGAATCTGGTTGCGCCCCGAGGTGCGCGGCATGCGGCGGTTCGCCTCGACGAAGACGGGCATGTCTCCCAGGAGGGCCGCTCCGTATGCAGCATCGGTGCCCAGTGATACGTAGCCGTGCCTGTCGGGCGGCGACACCGACAGCAGCAGGAGCGGATTGCGGGCCCGGGCACGCACGAGCGCGGGCACGCCGCTGAGGTCGTTCGGCATCAGGTCCACTGTGCCGCGCTCGAAGTACCCCGGAGCTTCGGGTGAGGAAGTACGAGACGTGGTGCAGCCGGTCGCCGAAGGCCCCCGCGTGATACGGGCGGTCGTGGACGGGGAGGCCCTGGTGGACGGTCACTTCTCGAGCCCGGGGCGGCCGCCTCGATGGCGTCGAGCAAGGTAACCGGCTCGCCATTGGCGGACTGCACGATGAGGTCGCTCTCCGGCCGGATATGCTCGAGGACGGCGGCGGCGCTTGTCGCGGGTTTCGGAATGCCGGACAGAGTCACTCGGGAAACCTCCGCCCACAGCCTAACTCACCCCCTTCCGCGACGCCAGAGTTCTGCCCGCCTCTCGCGATCGCTCGTCGAGTACACTCCCGGCGTGGACGTTCTAGCGCTCGCCCACGAGCGCTTCGAGAACTACAGAGCGGTCGTGACTGGGAACGGACCTTGTGTTACCTATGCTCATGGTCTCTGTCGCGGCACCATCGGCCTTGGCCCGTCGCTTCATCATCATTCACCGGGAGTCTTGCCCATGCCACGTTTGAACTTCGGTGCGTTTCTCGCCCCCCACCATCCCATCGGCGAGCATCCGATGTTGCAGTTCCGCCGCGATCTCGACCTCGTCGAGCACCTGGACAAGCTTGGGTACGACGAATTCTGGTGCGGCGAGCACCATTCCAGCGGGTGGGAGATGATCGGATCGCCGGAGATGTTCCTCGCTGCGGCGGGCGAGCGATCGAAACGCATCAAGCTCGCCACGGGGTGGTGTCCCTGCCGTATCACCATCCGTACAACGTGGCCCAACGAATAGTGCAGCTCGACTACATGACGGGCGGACGGGTGATCTTCGGCTCCGGGCCGGGGGCGCTCGCCTCGGACGCCCACACGCTCGGAGTCGATCCGATGCTCCTCCGCGACCGACAGGACGAGGCCATCGGGATCATCCGTCGCCTGTTCCATGGCGAGCGCATCACCGTCAAGTCCGACTGGTTCACGCTGCAGGACGCCGCCCTGCAGCTGTTGCCGCTGCAGGAGGAGATGCCCTTCGCCGTCGCCTCCCAGATCAGCCCGTCGGGCATGACGCTGGCGGGCAAGCACGGGATCGGCATCATCTCGATCGGATCGCTGTCGGAGGAAGGTTTGAACGCCCTGCCGACGCAATGGAGCTTCGCGGAGGCCGCGGCGGTCAAGCATGGCCAGACCGTCGATCGCAAGAACTGGCGGGTGCTCCTGAGCTGGCACATCGCCGAGACCCGTGAGAAGGCCCGCGCGGAGGCCCGCGACGGCCTGCTGCGGCATCACAACGAGTACATCACCGGGACGCTCCAGCGACCCGGGGCGCGCCTCTTCAGCACCCCCGATGAAGCGGTGGACAAGACCGCCTTCGTCCCGGGCGCCGCCGCCACCATCGGCACGCCGGACGATCTCGTGGAGCGGATCAAGTCGGTCCTCGCGGTGTCCGGCGGGTTCGGCACCGTTGTCGGCTTCGTCCACGATTGGGCCAACCCGGAAAACACCATGCGGAGCTGGGACATGGTGGCGCGCTATGTGGTGCCGGAGATCAACGGCTATCTCGCCGGCCTGCGAACGTCTCGGGATTTCGTGGCGAACAACCGGGAGTACTTCAACCGCGCGCGGAAGCTGTCATGGCGAAGATCACGGAGAACGAGGCCGCGGCGGCCGCGCTCGCGGTCACGAAGTCGCCGCTGCTCGCCGCCTCGTCCAGCAACGTGCCCGACTTGGACCAGGCTCGGCCGTGAGCGGGGATCCGCTCCTCCTTGCTCAGGCCACGTCGCGCTGAGTGGCGGCGTTGTAGTTCGCGTCGTACCACCACTCGAGGTACGCCGCGTACGTGATGGGCGGGTAGCGGGCAGGATTGTCCCGCCCGAGGCAGGTGGGCAGGCACGCGATCTCCGTGTCGAGATGGGGCCCAAAGAAGTAGGGGATGGCGTAGCGTGGACGGCCGACCGGCGGCAGGGCACGGTGGGGCGTGGACTTGAACCGGTCGTTCGTCCATCGTTTCATCATGTCGCCCGAGTTCACGGCAAAGGATCCCGGCACGTACGGCACGTCGGCCCACGCGCCGTCCGGCATCCGTACCTGGAGCCCGGGCACCTCGCTCTGGAGCGAGAAAGGTCAGGAAGTTGGAGTCCGTGTGGGGAGCGATGCCGAACTGGTTGGCGAGGGCCGCCACGGGCGGGTAGTGAGTGAGCCGGAAGCTGAACTGGCTCTCCGCGAAGGCGTCATCGAACGCGGTCGGGGGCAGGTCGAGCGCCATCGCACAGAGCGGCAAGAGCTTGGCCCAACGCGTCCACGGCCGCGGTGTAGGCGAGGACGGCTTCACGAAAGCCGGGGAGGTGCGCCGGCCACTGGTTGGGTCCGGCGAACCGTCGCCCCGCCCGAACGAGCGGGTCGTCCGGCCCGCGCTCGCGCTTGACGAAGAATGCCTCGTTCAGGTCGGGCTTGTCGTTGGCGTTGACGTCCGAGGTCCAGACCGCGTAGCGCCCGAGCATCATGTAGCCGTTGTTGTGCTCGTTCATGCGGAGGGCGAGCTTGGCATCCGCGGGCTGCGCGTGGAAGCGCCGAGCCTCGGCAAAGGTGTCGTCGATCAACGTCTGGGAGACGCCGTGGTTCACCACGACGAAGAAGCCGACATCCTGGAGGGCGCGCCCGAGCTCGGCCGCCGTGGCGGCGGAGGCGCCCGGGCGAGCGGCGAGATACGGACCGAGATCCACCACCGGAATCACGATGCCAGAGGATAGCATCGTTCGGGACTGTTTTGTCTCGGCCGGGGAGAGCGGGCGCGGGCATAGCGGCTATTACCTCACAGGGAATTGATCGCCTCCCGGGACTCGGGGAGTATGCGGGTAAAGGAGAACCCCATGCTTCGAGTCGCGTTCGTGGGCGCCCTGTCATCGAGCTTCGCCGATCGGGTGCGCGCGCATCTCACCATACCCTGTGACTTCATCCACACCGACGAGAGGAACGCGAGGGAGGTGCTCCCGGGGATCGACGTCCTCGTCACCCTCGTCTTCACCCGGGAGATGGGAGCGGTGTCCACGCGACTCCGGCTCATCCAGGTTCCGGGCGCCGGGCTGGACCGGATCGACCGCTCCGCAATGCCGCCCGGCGCGTCGCTCGCCAAGGTTCACGGGCACGAGACGGGCATCGCCGAGTATATCCTCGGCGCCATGATCGCCCTCAGCCGGGACTTCGATCGGGTGCACGCGAGCCTTCGCGCCGGCCGCTGGGATAGCCAGTGGGCGCCCGGCGTGCCGCCGCCGCCCGTGTGGCCTGAGCTCGCCGGACGGACGCTCGGCATCCTTGGCTATGGCGGCATCGGCCGGGCGCTGGCCCGGAGGGCCCGCGCGTTCGATATGCGCGTCTGCGCGATCCGCCGCAACCTGGGGCAGTCGGCGGATGACGAGCTCGGCCTTGCTGGGCGGGATGGAGAGTCTGCCCGAGGTGCTCGAGCGCGCCGACTACCTCGCCATCACCCTGCCCCTCACGCCGGAGACGCAGGGGCTCATCGGCCCCGCGCAGCTCGGGCTCATGAAGCCGACGGCCATCCTCGTGAACGTGTCGCGCGCCCAGATCGTCGATGAGGACGCTCTCTTTGCCGCCCTCGCCGAGCGGCGGATCGCGGGCGCCGCGCTCGACGTCTGGTATCGCTACCCTCAGGAACCGGGGCCGTGTCTGCCGTCCCGGCGCGCGTTTCATGAGCTTCCGAACGTCCTCATGACTCCACACGTCTCCGGGTGGACCGACGGCATGCTCGAGGCGCGGGCGACGATCATCGCCGGGAACATCGCCCGGACGGCGCGCGGAGAGCGCCCGGAGAACATGGTGCCGGTCGCGACAGGCGTAGGAGGGGAGAGGGCGTGACGCCCAGGTCCCTGACCACGTCCATGGACGAGGCGACGGCCAGCTTCGGGTCGGGCCTGCGCTGGTGGCGGGAGCGCCGCGGCTTCTCGCAGCTCGACCTCGCCGGCGCCGCCGAGACCACCCAGCGTCACCTCAGCTTTCTGGAGTCTGGACGTGCCAGCCCGAGCCCGGAGATGGTCCTCCGGCTGGCCACCGTGCTGGACATCCCGCTGCGCCAGCAGAACGCGCTGCTTCTCGCGGCGGGCTTCGCCCCCGCCTGGCGCGAGAGCGATCTCTCCGCCCGGAGCTCGCGCAGGTGAACGGCGCCCTCGACTTCATGCTCGCCCAGCAGGAGCCGTACCCCGCCTTCGTGGTGGACCGACGCTGGAATCTCCTGCGCGCCAATTCCGGGGCGGGGCGATTCGTCGAGTTCCTCACCGGGCCCGCCCCGGCGACAACGGCTGCCCTCCGCGAGAGCCGGTGAACCTCGCCATCGCGCTGGTGTCCCCTGATGGGCTCCGCCCCTTCATCGTCAACTGGGAGGAGGTGGCCCTGTACTTTCTCCGCGGCGTGCAGGCCGACGCCATCGCGGATGGGACGCGGCAGACGGCCGAGCTCCTCACGCGCCTCCTCGCCTTCCCCGGCCTCCCCGCGCTCTCCGAGAACCCGCCGGCGGGCGAGACCCGGGCGCCGGTCCTCATCATTCACTTCAAGAGCAAGGAGACGTCGCTCCGCCTGTTCACGACGATCGCGACCCTGGGAACTCCCCACGACGTGACCTTGCAGGAGATCCGTGTCGAGTGCTTCTTCCCCATGGACGATCCCACCGCCCAGGTCTTTCGGGACTGGGCACGCGGCACGGGAGGGCCCGCCTGATGGACGGAGAATCTCGAATCCTCGGGGCGTGCCCGATGGACTGTCCGGACACGTGCAGCTGGGTGGTCACCGTCAAGGACGGACGCGCCGTGAAGCTGCGAGGGCGATCCCACGCACCCCTTCACGCGCGGCGTCCTGTGCAACAAGCTCGACGACTTCGTTGCGTACACGCAATCTCCCGAGCGGCTCCTGTACCCCATGCGGCGCGTCGGCCCGAAGGGGGCGGGCGACTTCGAGCGGATCTCCTGGGACGAGGCGCTCGACGAGATCGCCGGGCGGCTGAGCCGCGTCATCCGTGAGTTCGGCGCGGAAGCCATATGGCCGTACCTCGGCTCGGGCAGCATGGGTCTCCTCCAGGGCGTCTACGGCGCGGGCCGCCGGCTCTGGAACGTCGTCGGCGCCTCCCGCCACCTCATGACGATCTGCACGATCGCGGGCGGGGTGGGCACCGGCTACACCCTCGGCGACAACCGGGTGGGCATGGATCCCGAGACTCTCCGCTTCTCGAAGCTCGTCATCCTGTGGGGCAGCAATACGCTGACCACCAACCATCACCTGTGGCGCTCCATCACGACGGCGCGCCGGAACGGCGCCCACCTGGTGGTGATCGACCCGACCCGCACGCGCACCGCCGACCTCGCGGACAGCCACCTGGCGCTCGTTCCGGGGACGGACGCCGCGCTGGCCCTCGGACTCCTGCACGTCGTGCTGAGGGAGGGCGCGGAGGATCGCGACTTCATCGACCGCCATACCCTCGGCTGGGACGCGTTCCGCCGGCGCATCCAGGATTACCCGCCGGCGCGCGTCGCCGAGATCTGCGGCCTCTCCGCCGAGGCGATCGTGGAGCTGGGAAAGCGGATCGCCCACACGCGGCCCACGGGCATCCGGGTGACCATGGGACTCCAGCGGCACGGCGGCGGCGGGATGGCCGTGCGGACCATCACCTGCATCCCGGGCGTCACCGGAGACTGGCGATATCCCGGCGGCGGCGTTGGCTACGACACCCGCGGCTTCTTCGGCGTGAACTGGACGGGGCTCTATCGGGACGATCTGCGCAAGACGCCCGCGCGCGCGCTCAGCATGACCCGTCTGGGCGAGGGCCTCCTCGAGGTCACGGACCCGCCGGTCAAGGCCTTGTTCGTCTACGCGAGCAACCCGGCGGCCAGCGTGCCGCACCAGACGAAGCTCCGGCGGGGACTCGCGCGGCCCGACCTCTTCACGGTGGTGGTCGAGCACTTCCGGACGGACACCGTCGCGTACGCGGACATCGTGCTCCCGGCGACGATGCAGCTCGAACACGCGGACATGCAGATCTCGTACGGGCACCTCTACATCTCGTGGAACGAGCCCGCGGTGCCGCCGGCCGGGGAGTGTCTGCCCACCACCGAGATCTTCCGGCGTCTCGCGCGACGCCTGGGCCTGGACGAGCCCAGTCTCTACGACAGCGACGAGGAGCTGGCGCGCCAGCTTCTCGACTCAGATCACCCGTCGCTCCGCGGCATCACGTTCGACGCCTTGAGGAAGCAGGGGTGGATGCGGCCTCGCCGTGCCGGAGCCATTCGTACCGTTCGCGGACGGCTTTCCCGCGCCGTCCGGGAAGCTCGAGTTCTACACCGCCCGCATGACCGAAGCAGGGCTCGATCCCCTCGCGGGCTACACGCCGCCCTACGAGGCGGCGCAGCGCGGCACGCCGCCTGGCCGCCCGGTACCCGCTGGCGCTCATCGCGGGCGCCGATCACTACTTCCTGAACTCCGTGTTCGCGAACGTTCCCGCCCAGACGCGACGCTCCGGCCCGCCACCATCCGGCGTCCATCCCGAGGACGCAGGCCCCCGGGGCCTCGAGTCCGGCTGCGGGGCCCGCGTCTTCAACGACCGCGGCGCGTTCGTCGCTCGCGTGGAGGTGACCCCGCGGGTCCGTCCGGGCGTGGTCGCCAGCACCAAGGGACGCTGGCCGGGGCTGTCGAAGGACGGCGCGACCGTCAACGCCACCGTGGACGAGCGTGACCCGACATGGGCGGGGGCGCGGTCTTCCACGACAACCGGGTGGAGATCGAACGACTCGCGCCCTGACGAGTAGCGCGGCCCGAAGGCGTGACCCCGAAGGCCCTGTTTGACCTCTCACCCTTAGAATGAGAGAGAAGGGTAGGGCACGGCCCTAATCGGGGCGACGCCGCCGGACCAAATCACAATGGAGGGCGCTGGATGCGGTCGACTATGCGTCTCGTGGGGTTGTTGACACTCGTGGCGGGGTCGCTCATCAGTTGCAGCACGGCGCCCCCTACTCCGGGGCCCGGGATGTGCTGCTCCAGCAGGCCACCACCGCGATGAGCGAGATGAACCGGGAGGATCCCGGGCTGGACGAGTTGACGAAAAGGCTTACGGCTACGCCTTGTTTCCGGAGATCGCCAAGGGCGGGCTCGTCTTTGGCGGTGGCTATGGGCGTGGTGTCGTGTACGAGCAGGGGGAACCTCGTCGGCTACGCCGACCTGAGCCAGGCGTCCCTTCGGTCTCCAAATGGGAGGCCAGACCTTCAGTGAGGTCATCGTCTTCGAGAACAAAGCGGCCCTGGACCTCCTGGAAGCAGGGCCGGGTCGAGTTCGCGGCCGATGCCTCAGCCGTCATCCTCAAGACCGGTGCCGCCGCGAACGCCCGCTTCGTGGATGGGTTCGCCGTCTTCGTGAGGCCGATCGGCGGTGCGATGGTGGAAGCGACGGTGGGCGGCCAGCAGGTGACGTTCGTGCCGAAGTGATCCCTTGCGCCCGACCGCTGAACGACTCTAGAGTCGGGCAGGGGGGCGCCGTTCCCGCCACTTGTGGATCGCATCCGCGTGCTTCGGATAGTGCCCGTACGTATCGAGGCGGAGACGATGGCGGAAGCGGGTATCGCCACCGAGCTGATCCTCGGGAACGCCTTCGATGAGCTCGATCAGCCGGCGGTGAACGTCCTCCTGGTGCTGGAACACCTCGGGCAGGGAGAGGTTCTTCTTCTGCTCCGTTGTCCGGGCATTGAAGGCGTCAGATGCCACCGTACGTCACCGAATATCGCGGTGGCCTCTTGCCGTGGAGAACGAGCGGCAGATGCTTCAACGCCTCCTCTTCCCAGGTGGTCACGTGGGCAATGATGTCTCTCACTGACCACGCGCCGGTAACGTCGGGCTCGAGCAATTCCGGGTCCGACAGTCCGTCGTAGGATGCTTTGAAATCTCCCCACGCCTTCTCAAGTCGCTTCAATAGCTGCTGTCGTCTGTCCATGGAGCATCCTTTCGCCAGCTTCCATCGCGCATAGCTCTCGGGCAGGCAGACCGCGCATGGTCGAAAGCCGGCGGAGACGGCGATCTTCTCGTCGGCGAAGAACACCCGATTTTTGACGTAGCCGCCACGTGCGATGGCTCGCCGCGCCGCCTGGCAATCCAGCCGGCCATACAACCGGGCGCGCATATGACCCCCCAGCACTCCGCGTTCGGGACTGGGGTACGGCCGCCGGTCAGCTCCAAGCAGCGTGTACATTCCAACTCTTGTACGAACCAGGCCGGTCATTCGGGTGGAATCGGGTGCTCACGCCGGGCCTCGCCTGGATAAACCGTCTCGCTCGCTTCATACTAGCTGGCGGGTTCCGGTAGAGCGAACGCCGTAACAATGAGCCCGGCGCGAGGGGGCATATGCTGAAGGGAAAGGGAACGGGGAGGTCGTGGCCATAGGGTTTGCCGCGGGATTCGTCGGGGCCGCGGCGGTGCTGGTCGTGGCGAGACTTCTATTCTACGTCGGGATAGGTCCCGCCCTGGGTGTCACGTCGCCATTGTCGCTGGCGCCGCCCGGCGTGTACCGGCCCCTTGTCTGGGGCGGGTTATGGGGCATTCCGCTCGGCTTCATCCTGCGGGGGCTGAACGGCCATCACAAGGCCGTGGGCTTCGTGTACTTTCTCGCGCCGGTTGCGGCATTGTTTCTCATATTCATGCCGATGGGCGGAATGGGAGTCTTCGGACTGAAGGGCGGGCCGGGGATCATGATCCACGCCCTCATTGTGAACGCGCCTCTACGGGATCGTCACGACGCTCACGATCGCCGCCCTCAGCGGACGCGGCGGGTGGGCAGCGGAGCCGCGCCGTGGGCAGGCGCCTCGGATTTGATGCGAGAAGCTGCGCGCCTTCGTCCGGTTCAGTAAGATAGGGACGATGCGCGTCGGCCTGTCCGTCGAACCGCCCCTCGCCACGATCCCGGCGATCCTTGCCACGGAGCAGGTCGACACTTTTCAGACCGTGGTGCGTGATCCTGGCCGATTCGGCAACTACGGCGTTCCCGATCCCGCCGATCGGGCGGCGCTCGTCGAGGGCCTGCGCGGCCGCCCGGCATGGGGCCTGGCGCATGGCTCCCTCCTCGTCAACCTGGCCAGCCCGGAGGGCCGCATCCGGAACTCTTCGGTCTCGAGCCTGGCCGCCGATCTCAAGGTCGCTGCGGAGAGCGGGCTCGCCGGGGTGTGCTTTCACATCGGCTATGCCAAGGGCCATCCGAGCCCGGAGGCTGCGCTTCAGCTCGCCACGCGCAAGCTAGGCGAGCTCGTGGAGCGGATGCCTCGCGGGGCCCTGCCTGTACATCGAGAACTCCTGCGAGGGAAGCGAGCTGGGCCAGACCATCGGCGAGCTGGCGCGCCTTCTCCGCGACGTGGGAGCGCCGCCCGAGCGGCTGGGTCTGCTCATCGACACGTGCCACCTTCATGCCGCGGGCATGGACCTCGCGGGCGACGACGCGGGACGGCGCCTGGCCGACGCTCTTTCCGACGAGGGCGTGCTCGACCGCGTCGTCGCCTTTCATCTCAACGACTGCCAGCTCCCCGCGGGCGCGCACCGGGATCGCCACGCTCCTCCGGGTCACGGTACGATCGGTGCCGGTCTCGTCGCGATCGCTACGCATCCGGCTTTCGCCGCCCTGCCTGCCGTCATCAGAGCTGTCCGTCGAAGATGCCCGGCGCGGCCTCGTTTTCCTGCGTGACCACGGGGCTCTCTCTCCGCTCTCGCCCTGATCCGTTCTTCCGGGCCTGGTCGCCGGCACCGTGGCGGGCTACCCGTCCTGTGAGTCGGGTCCGGCGCTCGCGCTGACGCTGGCGTTCCCGCACCTCTTCGTCGCTGAGCCGTGCGTCGTAGATCGAGCGAGCCTCGATGAGGCGCGCCGTCAGCGTGGCGACCACCACCACGAGGAGCAGGGGGCAGGATGAAGGACCGTGCCTGTCCGGTCAGCTCTGACCATGAGGACGACGGTCGAGATGGGACCCTGGGTGGTCGCGGCCAGCACGGCGGCGGCCCCGAGCACGGCGAACAGGCCAGGCGGCACGCCCGGCCATAGCAGCGACCACGGATAGCCGCAGCACGCCGCCCAGCAACGCGCCCAGCGCCAGCGACGGCGTGAACAGTCCACACCGGGGCGCCGCTGCCCAGGCACAGCAAGGTCGCGGCCGGCTTGAGAAGCAGCAAGGCGAGCAGGAGCAGCGGCGTCATCTGGCCGGTGAAGGCGAGCTCCGCCACGTCGCGACCGTTGCCCAGGAGCTGCGGGAAGGGGATCGACACGGCGCCCAGCAGCCCGAGCGCGAGCACCGGCGCCGCGACTCCGGGCCCACCTTTCGGCCGGTGGCGGTCGGCCCACGCCACCGCGCGGACATAGAGCACGGCGACGAGGCCGGCCACCGGACCGGCCAGCAGCACCCACACGGCACTCCCGAGCGAGCCGGCATAGGCCGGGGATCGCGTAGGTCGGCGCGTCGGGCAGGAACAGCCAGGCCACGCCCGTCAGCGATCAGCGAGGTGAGCAGGGCGGGCAGCACGAAGCGTAGCGCCAGCTCGCCGCGCAGCACTTCGAGCGCGAAGAGCGCGCCGCCCAGCGGCACGCCATAGGCCGCGGCGAGACCCGCGCCGGCGCCGCAGGCGACGAGGAGCCGCCGGGCGTCGTCGGAGAGCGCCCCCGGTCCGAGGCCGCGTTGGCGATCACCGCGCCGGCCTGCTTGGGCGCGCTCTCGCGGCCGAGCGACACGCCCATGCCGACCACCACGACCGACAGCACCGCGCTGCCCAGCGAGCGCAGGGCGGGCAGCCGGCCGGCGTGAAGCCAGATCGCCGAGGTGACGTCGATGCTGGTGCCGGGCAGCCGGCCCAGCAGGAGACGGCCCACGCTGGTGAGCACCCCGGCGCCCAGCAGAATGGCCAGATGCCGGGTCCAGTCGGCGCGCGCGCGGCATCGAGCAGATCCATCCCGGCGCCCGGCCACAGCGTGTGCTGCACGACATACAGGAGGTGCATCAGGGCGGCGGCGGCTGAGCCCGTGCCCGCGCCGGTGACGACCACCGCGAGCCAGAATCCCGGCGCGGCGCGATGCGCGCGTAGCCACTAGGCGGGTGCGCCATGGTCACTGTGACCCTCCCCACGATCTGGAACGTGATGTGGCCTGTGCGCTCAGACTAGGCGAAGTCACGGGCCTCGGCACCAACCGGAGAGCACGCCGTCTTCTCCTGGCGGTCGCGCGCCCGGCGCCACAGGTATGACCCGCAAATCCGAGGTTATGATGAAAGCATCGTGAACCGCCGCCGGGTGCTCCGCCACGCCGCCATCACCGCCACCGTGCTCGTCGCGCTGGTCGCCATCACGCTGGCCGCTCTGCCTGGCATCGCCCGCTGGCTGGTGGTCTCCCAGCTGTCCCGGACGACGGGGCGCCAGGTGACGCTCGACGCCCTGGAGCTCGAGCTATTCAAGGGACGCTTCGGCCTGCGCAGCCTTCGCGTGATCGATCACGACGGAGGGCCGTTGCTGACGGTAGACCGGGTGGACGTCCGATTCAGCCCCCGCGCTCTGATGGGCGGCCACCTGCGGATCTTCGACGCCACCGTTCAGACCCCGGCGCTCCGGATCGTCCGGACCGGGCCGGCAGACCTTCAACATCTCCGACGTCCTCGGTCGTCTTGGCCAGGGTCGGGAGGGCGCCCGCCGTGACCATCGCGCGGTTCGCGCTTCGTCGGGGCGCGCTTCACCATCGAGGACCGCACGCAGACCCCTCCGCGTACCTGGCGGATCGAGGCGGTGGAGCTTCACGCCACGGACGCCTCGACGGTTGCCGGGGCGCCCCCGGGAGTAGCCACGCTGAGCGCGGTGGCGGAGGGCGCGCCGATCTCGCTCTCCGTGGCCGACCTGCGCCTCTCGCCGCTACACCTGCGGGCGACGCTGAACGCGCGGGAGATCGACCGCGACGCTGGCCACCCTCTTCCTGCCGTCTCGAAGCCCGCTCCGCCTGACCCACGGCACGGTGAGCGTGTCCGCGACGATCGATCACGACGCCGCGACCGGCTCGCTCATCGGGCTCGACTCCAGACTGACGGGCATCGAGCTGTACCGGCCGGAGCAGGCGAGCGCGTACCTGTCGGCCCCGGCGGTGCGCCTGACCGTGGAGGGACTTCGTGTACGCCCGGGTGGGGTCGAGCTCGCGCGCCTTGCCGTGGACGCGGGCGCGATCGGGCTGGAGGACACGCGACTCGTGCCGGTCCGGCGCTGGCAGGTCGACGGGGTCGCCTTCGAGGCCAGGAACCTGTCGAGCGCCCGCGAGGCGCCAGCCGGCATCGCCACGGCCCGCGCGGTGACGGCCGGCGCGCGGCTCGAGGTGTGGGTGACCAACGCCCGCCTCGCGCCGCTCGAGCTCGAGGCCACCACGATCATCCGTAACGTCGATCTCGCCGTGTTCCGGCTCCTCGTGCCGCCGGAGTGGCCCGTCCACCCCGAGCGGGAGTCCTCAACGCGACGGTCCTCGTCGGGCACGGCCGCGACGGCACGCGTCTCGCGCTGGACGCGTCCCTGAGCGATATCGCTCTCCAGCGCCCCGGGCACTTCGTGACCGCGCCGGGGAGTGCGGATCACCGCCGGCGACATCGTGCTCGACGCCAACGCGGTGACGGTGGGCCACGTCGCCGTCGTCAGCGATCGGCTGACCCTCGAGGAGCGGACGGCGAGGCCGGTGCGGATCATGGCCGATCCAGAACCTGGTGATCGACGCGAAGGATCTCTCCAGCCGGCGCGAGGCCGTTCAGGGCGTGGCCAGCCTGCGCGCGACCGTCGCGGGGCCACGGCGTCGGTGTTCGTCACGAACGCCCGGCTCGCGCCTCTGGAGCTTCACGCGACGGCGGTCCTCCGAAATGTCGATGCGGCCGTGCTGCGCTTCTACGTCCCGGCGGGGGTGCCCATCCAGCTCACCCGCGGCGTCGTCAACGCCACCTTCCAGGTGAACCACGCCGTCGCCGAGGGAACGCATCTGACGGGTGACGCGATCATCACCGGTCTCGAGGCTCAGGGCCGCGACGCCTTCGCCACGCTGGCCGTCACGTCGCCCTCGCTGCGCGTGACCATCGCGGACGGGCGGCGTCAAGGCGCGAACCTGAGCGTCGGCCGCGCGGAGCGTGTCCGGGGCCGGCGTCTTCACCGATTCGCGCGGAGCGTCCGCCCGCTTCGATCTGACGCAGCTCCGCCTCGCCACGGAGGGACTCACCTGGCCGCCGAGCGCACCCGCGCGCGTCGAGGTGAGCCTGCGCTTTCGCGACCGCGGCGTGCTCGAGGGGAGCGGGACGGCTCGGCTCACCGCTCCGCTTCCCGCGATTGCCTGGGCGGCGGAGCTGGGTCTGGAGCTCCATGCGGTGGACCTGTCGCCGCTCGCCCCGTACATTCCGGGGGCGGAGGGGCTCGGCGGACGGGTGAGAGCGAAGGTGACGGTCGACCTTGCCTACGCCAGCGCGCTGACCGCCCGTGTGCGCGGCGATGTGGGCGGCGGGCGGTTCGCGCTCACCGACAAGGGGCGAACGCTGCTCGCGCTCCGCACCATCAACGCCACCGGCCTCGATCTCGAGTGGCCGGAGCGGATCACCATCAAGCAGCTCCGGCTGCGCCAGCCGTACGCCCTCATCGAGCGTGACCGGCAGGTGAGATTTCCGCTGCTCGCCCGGTTCGCGTCTCCCATCCCCTCCGCTTCTGCCGAGGGGCCGCCGGGCTCAGCGCCCGGGACCCGCCCGCACCTGGCCATGGCCTTCGAGGAGGTCATCGTCGAGGGCGGCAAGGCCACCGTGGCCGACGACGGGGAGTGTCGCCCGTACGCTTCGAGATCCCGCGCGTGGATATCACGGCCCGGCAGGTGACGTGGCCGGCATCCGGGCCCGCGCAATTGCGGCTCGACGCCGCGCTGCCCGGGGCGGCACGCTCAACGTCGACGGCAGCGTGAGCCCCGATCCCTTGAGCGCCGATGTCACGCTCGCGATCAAGGACGCCGGGATCGGCTGGCTCCAACCCTACCTCGGCTTTCGCGCCCAGGTCGGCGGGCGACTGGACGCGAAGCTGGCGGTGTCTGGCCCGCTGACGCCCACGCCGCGGCTCAAGATCAGTGGCGACGCCGGCCTGCGAGCCCTCGACATCTCGGACGGCCAGCGGTCGGTGCTGACGACGAATCGCCTGCGCATCACCGGGATCGACGCGATGTGGCCGGAGCGCATCGTGCTCGATCGGGTGCGGATTCGCCGGTCGTGGGCGCTCATCCAGCGCGACGCGGAGGGCCGCTTCCTCTTGCGGACGCTCCTGGAGCGCCCGGCCCCGTCCGCCCCGTCGCCGCCCTCCGCCCCGTCCGATCGTTCGGTGCCCCGGCTCCGGTGGCGCCCGTCAATTCAGCCCTGGAGTTCACGCTCCGTGAAGCCGTGCTCGAAGAGCAGGCCGCCACCATCGTCGACGCCGCCATGACCCCGCCCGCGCGTATCGAGGTCGCGGGCGCCCGGCTCAGGATTCGTGATTTCGTCTGGCCGTCGCGCACCCCGGCCACGATCGAGCTGACGTCGCCCATGCCCGCGGGCGGCCGCCTCGATGTCTCGGGAACATTGCAGCTCGAGCCCATGCGTCTCGCGGGGCGCGCGGTGCTCGACGGAGTGGCCCTCGAGCCGGCTCAGTCGTACCTGCCGATCGACGGGCGGGTGGCGGGCAAGGTGAGCGGCGACCTGGACGTGAAGATCGCGCTGGAGCCCACGGCCATTCAGATCGCCGGCCAGGCGCGCCTCCAGGCTTTCCGGCTGAGCGATGGCGATCGCGCGATGGTCACGGTGGGGCGTCTCGACACGACCGGGATCGACGTCGACTGGCCGAAGCGGATCACCGTGGCGCGCGTGCAGCTCCGTCGGCCGCGGCTCCTGATCGAGCGCGACCAGGACGGGCAAATCCTCTTGTTCCGCCTGATCACGCCGCACTGGGGAGCCCGCCCGACTGCCGGGTCGCCGCCCGCGTCGGCGCAGACGCCGTCGGCCCGGCCGACGATGGAGATCACCAGCCTCAGCCTCGAGCGCGCGTCGGCGCGGTTCGTGGACCACACGACGACGCCGGCCTACGCGGAGGAGCTCGAGGAGGTGAACATCACCTTCGCCCCGCTGACCACGGTGCCGGACCACCGCACGCGCTTCACGGCCACCGGAGTCATCGGCGGCGGCACCCTCAAGCTGCAGGGGAGAGCGCCGAGGGAGACCACCGGACGTTGGACGTCCGGCTGGACCTCCAGAACTTCATCGTGCCTCGGGCCAATCCGTACCTCGAGAAGTACACGGCCTGGACGGCGACGAACGGCATCCTCAACGTGTCCGGGAGGTACAAGCTCACGGGCACCCAGCTCGAGACGGAGCAGGATCTCGTGGTGCGCGGTCTCGAGGTGGCCCCCATCGACGCGCGCGACGAAGTCGAGGAACGCGTCGGCTTGCCCTTCGGCATGCTCGTCTCGCTCCTGCAGAACTCCAGCGGGGAGATCCGCCTGTCCGTGCCCGTGGCGGGCGACCTGAGCAAGCTCGAGTTCGACTATGGTGAGGCCGTCTGGGCCACCATCCGGAAGCTCTCCGTCCGCCTGCTTGCCCTGCCGTTCAGCAAGATCGGCTCCCTCTTCGTCAGCAGCAACGACTCGAAGGTGAAGGCGGTGGCCGTCGCTCCCGCGCTCTTCGAGCCGGGCACGGACCATCTGGGGCCGGAGATGGGCCCGCACCTCGATCAAGTGGCCGCCTTCCTGCGCGCGACGCCGGCGGTGAAGGTGGTCCTCGATCCCATTGTCGTGGAGGCGGACCGGCAGGCGCTCCGGCGGGAGCAGGCGCGGGCGCGACTCGCCGCGCCGGCCGGCTCGTCGGAGAGCAGCGACCAACTCGAGCGAGCCCGGAATGAGTACCGCAGCCGGTGGCCCGATAAGCCGCTGCCACTCCACCCTCGACGCGATCGTCGCCGAGCTGGCCGCCACGGAGACCCTACCTGCTCGACGCGCTGCGGACGCTCGCCGCCCGCCGCGTGGAGGTCGTACGCGAGGAGCTGACGCGCAGCCGTGCCGTCGACGTGGCGCGTCTCAGGGGCACCGCGGCTCGCAACCCGTTCGTCGAGGCCTCAGGCACGCCGCGCGTGGAGTTCGATCTCCGGCCCTGACGGCTCGGCGGGCAGGTCGCGTCTGGGCCGGCACGAAAACCTGGCAGCGCCGCCGCGGAAATGCGATGCTTCCCGGGGCTTGGACCGGTCTCACCTCAACGAGGAGGACACTGATGCGAGAGTCGATGCGGGTCGTGCTGCTCACGCTGTGCACGTGGCTGATGGCGGCATCCGCCGCCCACGCGACGGAGCTGCAGTGGTGGAGCCACTGGGCGATCGAGGACAACAAGAAGCTCGTCCTCTTCGAGGCCAAGCGCCGGTTCGAGGCCAAGAACCCCGGCCACACCGTGACCATCACCTTCTACGAGAAGAAGAACATGTTCACCACGCTGCGGGCGGCCTTCGCGGCCGGCTCCGGCTTCCCCGACGTCGTCTACTACGACATCGACGCCCCCGAGTTCATGGCGGCCGGGTGGCTGGCCGATCTGTCGACGGGCATTCGCTGGGAGAACATCGAGCCGTTCGGCAAGGCGTTCTGGACCCGGCCGGGACCCGGGGCAAGATCGGGATCTGGGCGCTGCCCATCGAAGCCGCGTCCGACGAGCTGTACTACAACAAGAAGATCTTCAAGCAGCTCAACATCACCGGTGCCCGCCGGGGCGCGTTCACCCAGGAGCAGTTCAAGGATCGTCGTGGCGCAAGTGCACCAAGGCCGGCTACGCCGCTTCGCCACCGGCGCGGCCGATCGCGACTGGGCGGCCCACTACATGCCGAACGGGATGCTGCTCGACAAGCTCGGCCCCGACGACACCCTGCGCCTCTTCAAGGGCGAGCTCTCCTGGAAGGACCCGCGGGTGGTCGAGGTGTTCCACTACTACAAGGAGCTGATCGATCTCGGGGCCTACTCCAAGTCGCTGTCCAGCATGACGCTGGCCGAGGCCCACCGCTACTTCCACACCGAGCAGAAGGCGTGCATGTTCCCCGTCGGCTCCTGGTACACGGGCCGCGCCTTCGTGGCGCCGGACAAGGGCGGCCAGCCCAAGGACTTCGAGCTGGGCATGATGAACTACCCGCTGATGAAGGACGGCAAGGGCCACAACCAGAAGTTCCTCGGGGTGGCCGGCTCGCTGGGCGCCGCCGCCAAGGGTCCCAATCTCCCGCTCGCCATCAAGGTGGTCGACTCGTTCGCCGACGTCGAGATCGGCAACCTCTGGATGGCCAAGACCGGCGTGCAGACGGGGATCAAGACCGACGTGTCCAAGATCGACAGCCCGTTCAAGTGGTACTTCGACGAGTACGCGCGCGTGAACAAGGCCACCAAGTGGGTGGACCTCACCGCCCAGCAGGTGCGCCTCGCCGATGAAGCCGGGCGTGTGGGACACCTACGTGGCCGCGAGTGAACCAGGGGCTGCCGAACAAGCTGATCGGCGCCGACGAGGCGCTGGCCAAGCTCGAAGACGCGCGCCTCAAGGGCAAGTAGCCTGGCGAAGCCGGAGTCGCTGATCCTCGCGGGGGCGGCCGCGCGCCGCCCCCGCACCCGCCGTCCGTGGGGCGCCATCGCGGTCTTCCTCGGGCCCGCGGTCCTCCTCTACGCCGCCTTCACCGATCTATCCGGTGCTGGTGACGTTCTACAACAGCCTCGCACACGCTCCGCATGGACCTCGGCATGCAGTACGAGTAGGTCGGGCTTCGAGCACTTCCGCGAGATCCTCACCACCGACGACGTCTTCTGGAAGGCGGCCCGCAACTCGCTGGTGTGGGCGGTGGTGGCGCCGCTCGTCGATCTCCCGCTCGCCTTCGTGCTCGCGCTGATCCTGCACGCGCCGCGTGCCGTTCGCGCGATTCTTCCGTACCGTGTGGTTCACGCCCGTCCTCATGTCCTACCCGGTGGTCGGCGTGATCTGGCTGTGGGTCTGACAACTACGACTGGGGTATCGCCAACCTGGTCCTGCGCGCCGTCGGCCTCGGCGACTACGCGCCAGGCCTGGCTGGCCAGTCCGGTCACCGCGCTGCCCGCCCTGATCCTCGTGACCACCTGGATGTTCGCGGGCTTCAACATGGTGGTCGCTGCTGGCGGCCATGCACGCGATCCCTGCCGACTACCTCGATGCCGCGCGCGCGTGGACGGGGCCGGGGCGTGGCAGCGGACGCTGCGGATCATGGTGCCGCTGCTGTGGCCGACGCATCATCAACTCGTCATCCTCGATTTCATCGGCAAGATGAAGCAGTTCGCGCTGGTGTGGGTGATGACGCGGGGCGGCCCCATGTGGGGCACGGAGACGGTGGCGACCTACGTGGTCAAGCGCGCCTTCGAGTGGAAGACGCTCGACCTCGGCTATCCGTCGGCCATCGCCGTCATCTGGTTCGTGATCATCTTCGGCCTCTCGCTCCTCCTCACCCGCGTCCTGCAGCGCCGTGACGTGCTGGAGTTCTGAGGATGTCCGCCGTCTCGCCCGCCTGCTCCTCCTCGTGCCCGTCCTCGCCTACACCGCCTTCTCGGCCGGCCCCTACGTGTGGACGGCCAGATGATGTCGCTCCGGACGACCGAGGAGATCTATCGCAGCCACTACGGACTGCCCATTCCCGCCCACTGGCTGAAGTACGCGACGGCCTGGAACGAGTTCGGCTACGCCACGTACTTCAAGAACAGCACCATCGTCTCGGTGGCCTCCGTGCTCATCGTGAGCGTCATCGGCTCCATGGCCGGCTACGCCTTCGCCCGACGCCGCTTCCAGTTTCCCCTGCGCGAGCCGCTGTTCCTCCTGATCTTCCTGTCCATCATGTTCCCGCCCCAGATCATGCTGCTGTCGCTCTTCCAGATTCTCGTGCAGTACCGGCTGTTCAACTCCCTCACCGGGCTCGTCCTGATCTCACGTGGTGACCGAGCTGCCCCTGACCGTGTACCCTGCTGCGCACGTTCTTCGCCCAGATCCCCACCGAGCTGGAAGAGGCGGCGCGCCTCGATGGGTGCGGAGACTGGGCGACGTTCTGGCGGGTGATGTTCCCCATGGCCCTGCCCGCGGTGGCCACCACGGTGATCCTGAACTTCATCTACTTCTGGAACGAGTTCCTCTACGCGGTGATCTTCATCACCCAGCAGAAGATCCGCACCCTGCCCTGGCCATCCAGTTCCTCGTCTCCAGATCCAGTACCAGGACGTGGGCATGCTGGCCACCGGGCTGATGATCGCCACCTTGCCCGTGCTGATCCTCTACCTGTTCCTCTCCGAATGGTTCGTGAAGGGAATGACGGCGGGCGCGATCAAGGGCTAACCTGCTAGGACGTCTCGCGAGGCGTTCGAGCGTCTTCACGTGCTCCTCGGGGCCGGGAAGACCAGAGCCCCATCGGTGTTGACGCACAGGTGCGTGATGCCGCGCATCCGCGCGCCAGGCGGCCATCACCTTCTCACGCTCCTCCACGGGGAACGTGGGCCAGGGCCAGAGCGGCCCTCGATGCCGAACGCGGCGGGATCGCGGCCGGCATCCCTGACGAGGCCGTGGACGACGGTCCACCGTCTGCCGGCCGGCAGGACCTGGGCGAAAGCTCGGCAGCGTGATCCAGCCGTCGGCGAGACGGGCCGCGCGGCGGATGACCACCTCGCTGTCGCCGCCCATCCAGATCGGGAATCGGTCGCTGGACGGGCAACGGCTTGATCCCGGCGTCGGGCACGCGGTGCCACCGTCCCGCGTAGGTCACCAGCTCCCTGGGTCCAGAGAAGCCGCATGACCTCCAGCTGCTCCTCGACCCGCCGGCCGCGATTCGCCGAAGTGCTCACCGAGGGCCTCGAACTCGACGGTGTTCCAGCCGACCCCGATGCCCAGGCGCAGCCGTCCACCCGAGAGGACGTCGACCTCGGCCGCCTGCTTGGCGACGAGCGCCGCTCTGGCGCTGGGGCAGGATGATGACGCCGGTGACCAGCTCGATGCGCCGCGTGACCGCGGCACAGAAGCCGAAGAGAACGAAGGGCTCGTGGAAGGCGTGCTGGTACGTGTACTGGCTGTCCCAGCCGCCCGGCCGATCGGGATTGGCGCCCACCACGCTGTCGAAGGCGAGGATGTGCGTGTACCCCATCGACTCGACGGCCTGGGCATAGTCGCGGATCATCGCCGGATCCTGCCCGATCTCCGTCTGGGGAAAGACGACGCCAATCTTCATTGCATGGATTTCTCCTCGCGATTCAGCGTACCTTCGGGGTGACCGGGTGTCTACGGGCACGCCCGGCAATTGCCCGAAGGGGATGAGCCGCCCTCTGAGGCTGCCCCTTCCGGGCTCACTAATCGGCGCCGGCGGGCCCCACGGCCACACACGCACGAGACCTGCGTACTTTCCCAGGAGAGCGCGATGTCCGAATTTCCCGGATGCCTGCTCATCGTGACCGCCGAGTGGACCCCGCCGCAGTCGAGTGGAATCGGTGGTACGACACCGTTCATCTGCCGGACGCGCTCAAATGCCCAGGCGTCCCGGCGCGGCCGCCGCTAGTGTCGTCGGGCGAGATATCGGAGCTCGGGCGGCAAGACGGAAAAGATCGCCCGGGCGCGTATACCGCACGATCTACGAGATCGACCACCCGGGCGCCATCGCCACCCCGGAGTTCAGGCCATGCGCGGCTGGTACCAATTCGCCCCCATGTCTCGCTCGCGCGCAGGTCATCGTCCCCGCCGCTTGGCGCGTAGCCTTCAGGCGGATCAGGGTCCTCTGTCGATCAGCGTGTCGATGCGGTCGCGCCGTCCCCACCTTCACGTGCACGATGGCGTGCGCGATGATGGCGAAGCGCCAGGGTCAGCGCGATCATGAGGCGAGGCCTCGCCCCCACGAAGACGAAGTAGAAGGTGAAGGCCGAGTACGCCAGAGGCCAGCACGGCATAGAAGAGGAAGAGGCCGAGGATGTGACCCGGGCTGAAGTCGGCCTTGCCGCCGGGCGCGGAGCCGTGGTGCTTGCTCATGCCGCCTCCGTGGAGCACGACACGGCTCCGCGAGCCACTCGAATCGGACCCCGTGCCTACTTCAGCGCATCCAGCAGCGCGCGCTGGCGGTCCAGGCGCTTCGGACGCTCCTGGGCGAAGCGCTGCACCCCGGCGAAGATCGACTCCGGGTCCAGGTGCGCTTCGGCGATGACGTCCGCTTCCAGCCCGCCGGTGAGCCATTGATTGCCCCAGTCCGCGGTGAGCGAATAGTCGTCGGTCAGCGAGCCCACGTTGCGCAGCGGCCACATGCGTCGCGTGCCGCTGCTCACGAACATGAGGTCCTGGCGCCTCGGCGCGGCAGCACGGAGGTCCGATAGGCTTCCGGCTGGTGGTCGAACAGCTCCTCGCTGATGGCCGCGATCACCTTCACGTTGATGCCGGCTGCTTCCAGCTCGCGGCAGCACGGCACACCAGATTGAACGTCGAGCTCGATCCCTGCGCCACCACGTAGCCGTGCCTCGGCTTGCCCGGCGCGAAGTCGCGAATGACGTAGAGGCCCTTGGCGGCGGCCCGGACATCCGTGTCGGCGAACGTGCTGCGATCGGCCACGCGGAAGTCGGGGCGCGCCACCTCGATGATGATGACGCCCACCTTCTTCTCGCGCGCGGCGATCTCCGCCGCGGCGAAGTAGCCGGGGGCCACGTCGTTGTAGTCCCAGAAGCTCAGGTTGATGACCTGATCGCGCGGGAAGAGCTTCCACACCTGCGGCGAGAAGATGCCGAAGTGCGTGCGCGCGTCGGCGGCGGTCTCGGGGCCGGAATGCCCGGCGAGGATGTGGAGGACGCCCGTGCGGAACTTGCTGTCCTGGTTCTGCTGGCTCCACACGCGCGCGGGCAGGTACATCAGCGGCGTGAACGCGCCGTAGGTGCCGCTGAACGCCCACACCCCGGCGAACTGGTCGGGGTCGAGGGACGCGCTCTGGCCGACGAGGCCGATGGCGCTGGAGGCGTTGCCCGCTTCCTGGATGGCCGCCTTGAGCCGCGTCCCCAGCGGGTTGCTCTCGGGATCGTAGTGTCCCCAGATGCTGCCGTGCTCGAGGTTGATCGATTCCGAGAGATCCGCGGACAGGGTCAGCACGCGGTTGTCCGTGACATGATTCAGCCACTTGACGATCTCGGACACGGCCCGGCGCGCCCCCGCCACCTCGCCCGCCTTGCGGAACAGCGCGATCTTCAGCTGCTTCTCCGCGCCGGAGACCGAGTTCTTCACGGTGAGGGTCTGCGGCTCCTCGGGAGATTGGCGACGCGGAGCCGATCGTCCAGGAATGGATCGTGCTTCACGTCGATGCGAAGGGGAAGGCTCTCCGTGACCGAATCTCCGATCTCCACCAGGCGATCGGCCAGCCAGTCCCCGAGGCCATTGCGATCGAGCACGGACATGGCGACGTCCATGTTCGTCTTGAACTGGACCAGCCGCTCGCGCGGGTCGGTGACCGCTCCCTGCCGGATGCCCGAGAACTCCACGCCGTAGCGCTCCTCGAAGGTTCGCGCGAGGGCGACGAAGTACTCCGAGTTCATCTTCATGGCGTAGGGATGGCTCGGATAGCCCACCACCTGATCGCCCGCCCCGGGGATCTTCCCGTTGACCGCGCCGGGCCAGTACCCTTGATGGTCGTGCCGATCACGATCATGGGCCGGCGATCCTCCGGGTCCCACTCCTCCATGGTCTTGAGCGCGCCCACGATCTGGTCGTAGTCGTGACCATCGGGCAGATGGAACACGTTCCACCCATAGGAGGTCCACTGATCGACCAGCCGGTAGCCGTCGAACTTCTTGTGCACCACGCCGCCGATGAGCGAGTCGTCGATGCCGGCATTGTTGTCGGACAGGAAGATCGGAGCCGCTTGCCCACCTGGAGCGCGATCGCCTGGGTCTTGATCTCCTGGGCGTGCCCCTCGGTCATGGCGAACTCGCCCTCGAACGCGATGATCTTGGGCGTGCCCATGGGAGCGCCCACGATGTTCCCAGAACGCGGCCTTCCCCGCCGCCGTCGCGATCCCCACGCCCGACGGGCCGCCGTTGACGTCGTTGGTGACGTCGGTGGACTCGATGTGCCCGGACAGGGCGCGGATGCCGCGTCCCTTGGCCTGGGCGAACAGCGGATGATCCGACAGGCCCTGATCGGCCAGGAGTGTCTTGAGCGCCCCGCGCCGCGGCGGAATCCCAGGGCGTCGACGGGCAGCATCGCGACGTCCGGCGCGACGTAGTAGCGGCGGTCACCCGTCGCCTGATACTTGCGATAGAGGGCCTGGCCCAGGATCATCCACAGCGCGTAGCAGGTGGGCGCGCAGTGGCCCGCGGCCAGCATGAACTTGTCACCATAAGGATGCTTGGGGCGCCGGTAGTCGTACCGGAGCCCGCCCAGCTCGGGCCCGGCGAGGTGCGCGGCGACGTTGACAGCGGCGTGTAGGCGAGGGGGCCGCCGAAATGCCCGGTCTGGGCATAGTTGCCGAGCAGGGTGAGGGTCATGCAGGTCATGTAGCCAATGTCTTCCAGCCGCTCGCGCTCGTAGGGCAGCTTGGAGGCCGTGGCCGACAGTGGCGAAAGTGTGAACGCTCATCGTGGAATTCCCACCTTTCGTGGACCCGTGGTCTGTGCAGAGTGACCCGCGCATTCTAAACCGTTGACGGGGGAAGAGGGAAGGGCACTTCACTTCCCGACCGGGGGCACCAACGGGGGTGCTGCGCGACGAGCGGGCCGTCAATCCGCAGGGCAACACCAACGTGAACGTAGCGGTCCTGCGCCCGGCCCGCCACGCTCGTCGAGGTGGCCCGGTCTTCCCCGAGCCCGATGAACGAGAAGCGGTTCAGCGCGGTGCCCTGTCTCCACCAGGAAGCGGCGCACCATTTCCTCCGCGCCGCCAGCTCAGATTGACGTTGGACCCCATCGCCCCGCACGTCGTCGGTGTGGCCGATCACGTCCGCGGTGTACGTGGCGTTGTCGGCCAGGAGCTTCACCGCGCCCTCAAGGCTTGCTGGGCTGCTGCGGACAGCTCGAGCGCGCCCCCGTCGAACATGCACCTTGAACTCCTGCACCTGCGTGCGCGCAAGGCGGTTGGCCGAGGGCCGTGGTGACCCGGGCCGTCCACCGCCTCGCCTTTGGCCGCGGCCGCGTCGGCGCCTTGCTGGGCGTCCGTGCCGATACGGGTCGCCTCCCGTGCCGATGCGGGTCGCCTCGGTGGCCGTCGCGCTCACCGCGGCCAGTTCGCGTGGTCAGCTTATCCACCCGCCCCTTCTCGGTCGCCAGCCCCGCTTCCATCTTGGTCATCCGGGCCTTGAACTCGGTCTCCATCTCCAGCAGCTGCTGCCGGGTCGCGCACCCCAGCGGGGTCAGGGCGAGGACCATCCACAGACAGGTCCGCACGGCTCGGCGGGGACAGGGTGGTCGACGTGGCGTGCATTGGTGCCTCCTCGTGAGTGTGGACATGGCGCACTCCGGGTGGTCGCTGGTCGCTTGAAATTGAGCCGGATGCCTTCGGGCGCCAGCTTGAGGTTGAGCCCCTCGGTCGTCGTGAAGAGCTGGATGACCACGCCGTTCTGGTTCCGCATGGTCGTGGCGCCCGCGCCCGCCCCGGCCGTGCCTTCGATGCTTCGCGGCCACGTACGTCCCGTTGAAGTCAGCGAGCGATTTCAGGTTGAAGACCTCGGCGCTTGCCTTGGCCTGCACGACACCGATGGCCAGGACGGAGAGGCCGTCGATCTCGACCGCATAGCTCTTGCCGTCGAAGGTCAGCGTCCCGCTGCCCCACGTGTAGCCGATGAGCAGCGCCACCGGAGGTCTGCTCCAGCTCCAGGGTGGCGTCGGGCTTCGTGTCCTCCGGCGAATACCGCGGACGACAGGGTAAGGACCGCGGCGAGCACCACCACGCAAAGTCCAGGACCGCGCATGTCGAGCCTCCTCGCCTTCGGGCACTGCACGGTCAGCATCCGGTTCCGCACTCAGTCCGTGTCCCACCACCGCCATCGCAGACCCTCCGTGCCGGCGGTCGGCCGTCATGATGGTCGCGCGCAGACTCAGCGCAGGCGGGCGAGACCGCCATGGGACGTTGGTCCTATGATTCCATATTCTGGCCACCCTCGTGATCCTGGTCGCGAGCCCTCGTCGAGCCGCGCGTGAGAGGCACACGTCGATAGCGCCGGCTCCTTCAGCGGCCGGCGGGGCGGGGCAGAGCCGGCGCGGATGCGCCGTGAGAAGTCCGGCGCCTGATCGGCGGCCTGGGCGGCCGCATTGACGAGGGAGCGCCGCTGGAGCTCCTCGAAGGGCAGGCTCCGGTCCATCCGGCCCGATTCGTAGACGTAGGCAGGCGTGTAGCCGCTCAGCAGCACCTTCCAGGAGAAGGGGAGGGATTCCGGGTTCACGCGGGTGTTCATGAGGATCGCGGTGGTGCAGTTGGTGGTGAGCGTGTTGTAGAACTCCGGGTGCTCGCGGAGCGCGTTCATCTTGCGCATGTATTCGAGGAACAGCGCGCCGGATGTTCTCGCGCGGCGCCGCGCAGCGGGTAGACGTAGACGTCCTCCGGCGGATCCTTGCGGTAGTTGGTCCTCACCCGGATCGACGTCGCGCTCGTCGGCCACGACGTAGTAGAGCTCGTACTGCCTGAAGAAGCCCTTGGCCGAGGAGTAGCCCTCGCCCTTCTCCTTGCGCGCCTCGATGGAGATGGCGAGGTGGTCGTCGCCGAAGCCGAAGGAGAGGAAGAGGTGGGCGATGGCCGGCCCCATCCAGTACACGGCCACGAGGTCCGCCGAGTCGAGCTTCGTTCAGGTCGTAGGTGCGATCGTAGTAGGCGGGCGTGAAGTCGGTCTCCGTGCGGTAGTCGAAGTTCCTGATGTTGTGCACGGTGACGAGGTCGCCGTTGATCGTCGCGTAGGCGAGCCTGGCGACCTCAGGCTGCCAGTCGCGCTCATTGGACGGTCGTGAGGCCGCTCCACCAGACGCCGATCGCCACGAGGGCCACGCGCGAAGACGGGCAGGGCAAATCGCAGGCCCCGGTGGAGCACGAGCGCGACGACGGCGGCAAGACCGGCCAGGCCGTAGACGGCGGCCAGGACGAGCCGGCCCTTGTCGCCGCCGGGTCCCACGAGCGCCAGGGCCAGCGCGCCCCAGCCCGTGATTGCCAGCGACGACGAGAGCGCCCAGCCAGCGGACGGAGCCCGTCAGGAAGCGGCGCACGAGCCTTCACCATTGAGCATCGGAGCGGACTGTACCGCTCGACACGCAGCTCGGTCTATAGGCCCAAGGTCCTAATTGGCCTGGCCGGCCTCGCGCCCCTATGCTGCTTCCGTGGTCGATCCAACCCGAGGAGGATTTCTATCGATGAGGCACTGGAAACATTTGTCCATGGCGTGCATGACCGTGCTGGCCGCCGCGGTCGGTGTCGGCGCGGCGGACTACGAGACGCCGAAGAACCGGTCGGTCAAGGACGTCCTCCCGCGGCGGTCGCCGCGGGCGCCGACTACACGGTCAGCGACCCGGTGGTGGCGGACGGCTACATGTATCAGTTCAAGGTCAAGTCGCCCTACGCCGTGTTCGACGTGACGGGCACGGGCGCCCTGCGCAAGCTGGAGCGCGAGATCTGGGCCATTGGCCAGCTGAAGCAGGTCACGAAGAGCGAGGCGTTCCTCAAGTCGCTCAAGGACCAGGCGGGCAAGCCGCTGGTCTTCGCCAAGGACGTCATCACAAAGCCGGGCGAGACGCTGAGCGGCATTCCCAAGGGGTCGGCCGCCTCTTCAGCAATGCCGCGACGGCCATCACCAACACGAAGGACCCCAGCCAGGAGAGCACCGCGAAGGAGGTCCTGCTCATCGGGTCCTTCAAGCGCGACTACGCGACCCGCTTCGAGGTGGATCCATACTCGAGCAACCCGGTGCTGCAGGCCGAGCTGGACAAGATCGGCAAGGCGGCGGCATTCGGCTCCTGGACGGCGTCGGCGGCGATGATCCCGATCTCGGGCACCGCCAGCTCGGTGATCACCGCGACGAGCCTCGTCAAGTCCTTCAACAATATCGTCGCGACCGAGCCGCCCTCACGCATCCGCGTCATCAACGAAGAAAGCTGAAGGCAGATGGGGATAGCGGACGATCTCGCCAAGCGCTATCTCGATCACCCGGTCTACACACCCCGCCAGGACCTGCTCCTGGTGGACTCGCTGCACCGCCTCGGGACGGCCACGGGACGGGATGCGTACCTGAACGCGGCCATGGTGGCCACCGACGAGGTCGAGGCCAACTTCTTTCGTCAACATGGCCCAGATCCTCCGCGGGTACCACGAGAAGCAGAGCCCGATCACGGGCATCACGATGGTCGGGCCGCTGACGGTGGCGCAGACCAAGGCCGGGGCGGCGATGATCCCGTTCGCGCTGGACCACGGAGTGTGGACGGCGAACGCCGACAAGCTCAGCCAGGGCTCAAGACCAGCTATCGCGCTCCCGGCTTCAACGGCAGCTTCGAGCTCTGGGTGAGCGGAACCGTGTCGGCCACGGGAAGCGGGAGCTCCAGGCCCGGGGCTTCACGGTCGTCGAGCAGGTCGGCGGGCGCATCGACATCGTCGACTGAGGGCGCCTCCGCGCGCCGCGGTGGGGGCTTTGCGATCGGGCGCCGCGCGGGCTAGAGTGCCCGGCATGCGTACTGCTCGGGGTCGTCGTGGGTGTGCCTCGTCTGGCTGCCCCGCCTGGGCCGGCAACCGCGACCGGCTGCGGATTCCGACCGGCACGCGGCAGGTGCTCCTGCTGTACGCCGAGTCGCGGCTCCTGCCCGCGGTCGTCGAAGTCGACGCGGCCTTCCGCTCCACGGTCGCGTCGAGCCTAGGGCGCGCCGGTGATCTTCCATACCGAGTTCCTCGATCTGCCGCCCACGCCAAGCGCGGCATACGAGCGCCGCCTGCGGGATCTCGCTCCGGGCCAAATACCGGGATGTCCACCTCGACCTAGTCGTGATGCTGGTACCTTCGCCCCAAACGGTCCCTTTCCAGGACGGTACACTCATTACTAGTACACTCATACCATAATAGTACTCCCTATCCCGCGCAAGGTCCACGAAGGGAGACCATAGGTAGAGGTATACATAGGTATACCTGAGTAGGATAGCTGCTATGTGGTACCATGTGGTACCACATGGTACCACGTGGTACCACATGGTACCACATGGATCCATACCATACCATGCCATACCGTATGATGCCATACCATGCCATACCACACCCTCACACTTAACTGCGCTCCTCGCCATATACCATTAAATAGAGCAGAAAACTTAACTAAACTTAACTGGATTGTCTCCTTGACAGTACAATCTATGTGTGCTACGATTGTCTCATTAGTTAGAACACAGTGACACTTTAGAGGAGACAATGATGCACACGTCGGTCACCGCCGTTCGGATCATGCGAGACCTATTCTATGAAGACTATATCGTGCAAGCCTATGGCTCTGGGGAGGGTGGGACGCTGCGGCGCCAGGATCAAGCCGACTACACCGCCGACACCTTAAGGGAAGCGCGAGTGGAAGCCCTTGATTTGCTTGGACTTGCTGAACATTGCTCGCTACAGCTTAAAGTCGGAAGGTTGTACACTCGCCAGGATTTGGAGAATTAGCCATGTGGTGGGGAGAGCGAGGACGTCCTTTTTCCCCTCGCTCGCTCACCCTTCCTTTAATCCCATGGAGCACCTGACCATGAAACTACGGCGTATTCCCCAGGAAGTCCTCATGGACGCCATTGAACGTAGCCAGACTGGACTCGACAACCCTGGATTTTGTCTGGCATGCGGTGAAGAACAAGAAGGCTGCGAACCAGATGCACGGGGCTATGAATGTGAGAGTTGCGGCGCGCATCGCGTTTGACGGCGCCGAGGAAATTTTGATGATGGGGGTATTCGAGTAGAGGGAAACGCGTAGGGGAGAGGAAGCAGCCTTCCTCCCCTCTCCTTTATCCTTGTATGTACACAATAATCCTATGGAGCACCGACCATGGCCCGCAAACCTGCAACAACGTGTTCACAATGAGTGGTTTAGGCCCGTCTCGCTTGGTGGGCGCAAGAGTTGCCCAAACTGCCACACGAAAACCGCGGATCTCTGGTCCTGGGGTGAATACTCCAATGCACGCTGGTATACCGTCATGCACTTTTGTAGGCATTGTTTCGAGGAGGAGGTTACCCCACGGCTCTTAGCGCATGCTAAGCCGTGTGGATGCACATTCGTACTCAATATCGTCGGACTAGGCTGGCATCAACAATGCCCAAATTGGCTACACATTGAGGGGATGCAGACATACTCAACATCGTCCAAAGGGAGCACAGCTCGTGTCAAGAAAAGACTATATCACCATTGCAAATGCACTCCACATAACGCTCATGGACGCCATACGGGCGCAGAACAGCGGAAAACCGCCTGGCTGGCAAAGTGTGTTCGATACAACCTTGTCATGACATTACGAACATCCTTGCAAACGACAATAGCCGCTTTGACCTTAAAAGGTTTCATGCGGCAGTCTACTCCCCACGGGTAAAAAGAGCTAATACCTCGTCTCATGCACGCCGCTCGCATGAGGCGAGCGGCGTACAGTAAGGAGCGTGCACCATGGTGAAAAACCCTCGCGGGGGTAACCTGGCTTGATGCCAACCAACGTAAGCAAGCCCTGACCTTATAAAACGCTAAGGTCGAGCCGGGTACCTATGCCAGCGTGCAAAGATGGCTAGACCAATGCTACACCTCACCTGGGCGCATAGAACAGATTGTGAAAGCCCTTGATGAGGTATGCGAAACCTACGGCGTAGAAGCCCTGTGGGCATGCAAGCACAAAGGCGGACACTCTGGTACGACAGGAATCACGAACCCATTGCAGAATACCTGAATACAGGAGACATGTACGCAGCTACGCTCATCTATCGCTATGACCTACGGAAATTCCAGGTCACTTGCGTAGGGGACCTTATAGAGATGTTTGAACGCCAGGGCTACCAATTACAAGGGCTAAAGGAGAGCGCTATGTCTACCCCACGTCCTACAGTCATTGTCCCTATCATTCACATGAATGGCGATAGAAAACACACCCTTATGGATAATCTCCACAACGCCTACGATGCCCTACGTCATGCTGAACGCATGCTCTGGCCAGTGTGCTCCCCATGGCCGAAATTACTACCCGGTTGATGGTCTACTCGCACAAGCAATAGACCAGCACAAGGAAAGAATGGCGCACCTGAGAGCTATCCTGGTATCGGTTGAAACAGAAGCAATTGAGATTGACAGGGCGTATCCAACCCGCAAATAGAAGGAAGAAAGCAATGTCTACATCGGTACGTCATGATCCGTTTGCAAGGCAGTCCTTCGTGCGAAGCTGCACAGCAAATCCGCGCATGAGCTGTGGGACGCATAGCGGCCGTATGCATTGTGATTGGTGTGGCCAGACACCAGCACGTCTCTTTAACTATGTCACGTGTCCTGATGACAGAAACAGAGTAACACCAGCGCCCTATGGCAACTGGTTCTGTAACCTCGGTTGCTTTGACAGCTACAACAGCTAACCTTCACACAAAGAAAGCTCCCTGGTACAGAACCAGGGAGCTTTTTCTTTACCCTCATCATCCACATCTTCCGCTACTGGCGTACCTACCCGAAAACTCAAATGCCCCTACCGATGATTCAGTATGTGCTTCTGTAGCACCTTGCGTGGTGACTTGCTGGCCAATGCTAACTGTTGAGCGCTAATCCCTGCCCTTGTTGCTTCTCATCGGCATAGAGCCGCTTAATCTTTCCGAGCTGTTCAAGGGCTTCGGCTCTGGCAAAGTTTCGGTTTGATAAACCGTTTACCGTTACGCTCAGTAACTTCTAAACCCTGTAAAGCAATACCTAAGGATTTCCGTTGCTCTGGGGTAAGCTCGCTTAAGTTTTTAAGGGAGTAATCATCATTGCAGCAAGTCAAGATGTCAAAGTTCGCCATGGCAGACCACTGATGAATGATTTTTTCTCTGTGTGTAGAATGCAGTGAGAGTCATCAAACATGGCGGTAATACTGAATACCTTCTTGTACATCATTTCGTGCAAGCAACTGATAAGGATAGTTGGGGCTATTAGGAGACATTAAAGCCGGCAAGACGTGCAGACTTAAGCGCATTATTATACAAAACCATATATTCACAGAATTTGACAGTCCTAGCAGACATGCTCTTTAAATACCCGGGTACCTCTCCCTCGCCTAGTTTGTCTGGTAATACCTCTTGGTACACAGCTCGCAATACTCCCTTGACACCTTGTCCCATTTATTGGTACAATGTCCCCATGCTAGATATGGGGTCTAGCATGGAACTCCTTAACTAGAAGGTACTGCACAATGGCACACAACTTATTCGATGGGCGTTTTTTGGACAATCGCCAACCGGCATGGCATGGCCTTGGCGAGGTGTACAAAGAACGCCAAAACGCTGTCGAAGCTTACGAGCGTGTAAGGAAAGGCTTAAAGCAATTCCCCTGCGCCCCTGTATGTGCACGCCGCACAGCACAGGCAGTCATTCCCGGCTGGAAAGGGCTGTTTGGCTACGTCGAAGTGGGAGCACAAAGGCGGTACGCCTCTTAATGGGGGAACATTGTACACCTACGCGCGTGTGTAAGTCCAGGCTTACGCAGAGATTTTTCACCTGCCGTTTGTCGAGATCTGGGAGAGGGCGACAGGGAGCACCATTGAGACCATGGGCTTGCTTGGCAAGTGGAGAGACACTCTTTTTATCGGTCAAAAATGCCTGCGTTTGACGTGGGAGGGGATGAAGTCGTGCCCCACCTTGCGGGCTTCAACTATGTAGATGGCGTAAGCGCTATGCGCATCAAGAACTGCCTCACACGGGTTGTGTGCCAAAATACCTGCATGATCGCCCTGGGGGAAACAAGCACCGTTGATTTTCGCGGTATCCACAACAAGGGCATCGCACATGAAAGTGGAAACCTGGCTGAGGGAGATGTGGAGCGCTCAGACGGAGAAAATGGAGACGATCAAAGCGGCCTGCACACTGCTAGCCGGTGTCCCCATCAAAACCGCGCCTATTACGGATACCTCGGATATTCACGTGCCCCATCTAGCGCACAGTACCAGTGCCGTGTATCCCTACCCTGCCACACCGGAAAGCCCCGTACTGCGGGAGACATGGGAGGGAGACTGTTTGAAGCAAGCCGCACATAGGACTGCCGTAGCCACACTGTTCGCGGATTCACCGACACGCACAGCCGCCACAACCGGCAGTCTCTGGGGCGCCTATCAAGCGGTTGTCGAGTACGAAGATTACGGACGTCCGCGTTCGCAAGCAGCATCGCGTTTTATGGGGGCTGGGAGCCTGCGTAAGGAGAAAAGCGTTTGCCACGTGCATGTCCCTAGCCACCCAAAGCCAAGACGTCACCTGTGACCTGTGAGGGGCTTGGGAAGCCCCCTCTTTTTACCACGCACTGGAAGGATGAACCGCTATGAAACTCTTCGTGATGCATACCTGCAGACAACCATTACCACACGTACCCACGTATGTAACTGCTATGCCATAAGCAGAGACAATGCACGGCTCAAAATGATGTGTACCGAAAACAACGCATTGATGCCCTGGGCGTGCATGAAACCGCGTTGTGGGGTCCATTGCTCCTTCGAGCGGCACCGTAGGATGGTATGACGTCTGTCGCCTTGAAGATAGCGAGAAAGAAAGCCCGAACAATCGCATATTTACCACCGAGGGGGCTTGGGAAGCCCCTCTTTTTTACCCTGAGAAGCGAGACAGACCAGTGTATACTCCCGGATCAGTCAATCATTGCTGCGCATGCAGACAGCCCGGACGGACTAGTGGACGTGATCACGTTCGTGATCACAACCGTCAATCAGCGCTTCCACTATGTCGGAAATATCCTGGAAACGGTGCACACGCAGGGACTGGATGCATGCAAGGCGCTCACGGGTTCGCAAAAGCGCGGTATCGCCTTTGCGTCATGCACGCCAGGGAGTTGCGCACGGAGCTAAGGTGTGGCTCAGTCCCTGCACTGCCTGCGCCAATTAATCGAAATCCCGCATATCGGCATTGTCAAGGCCGGATTTATCCTGCAACTCGTGCGGGGAGAAGTGGGCTGCCTGGATCGGCACAACTTGCGAGCGGCCGGCATACATGAACGCGCCTTTAACAGTGTACCGCAGAGCACGGAGGGACTCACCCTCAAGTTGCGCACATACATAGGACTCTCTGCACACAGCTCGGGACACCTGCGCACCTCTGGGATACCTGGTGTGCGCTCATCGCTCCGCAAATACCCGCAGCATTTTCCGGATGCTCAGGCGGTAAGCTGGGCGCATGTGGAGTGGTGTAGAGCCAGTGGAGCATAAGGAGAAAGCATGACCTTTACCTACACGGAACCAACGTGGATGCACAGCACGGAACTGCACCCGGATATGTATACCTGGGAGCGTGACGCAGTCCTACGCGGACAGAAACGGAATGCACAGGAAGCAAGCCGGACCTTACGCAGGCTGTGCAAGCAGATCAGGCATGAAGCGCACATGAGTGCCAGGGAGGTGAGACGCACTTGCACTGGCGCAGAGGCTACTCGACTTTTCATCCCTTCCCCATGGTGCGAAGCACCAGGTATCTTGCGCACAGGAAGTGGGGGCCTTTCACCGTCCGTACCTCGAATGTCGAACAGACGATGATATCTGTAGACAAAGAAGAGACCCATTTTATTCCCTCTGAGTGGTGGGCTTACTGGCTCAGCCCAAAGGAGGAGACAGGGGAACACGCTAAGTAGGTTTATCCATGAGCCCGCATGATTATGCGGGCTCCTCCGCACCCACCTCCCGGTTGCACAAGGGGGTCGTAGTCTCTACTGGACAAAGTAGTGTAGTTGCATATGTAGATGCATATCCCTATAGAGGGCTTTTTCTTTTCTAAATCCTTAATTTTAAAAGAAAAAGCCAGACGCTGCGCGCTGTCCGTTACACGTACTTTTTATGTACTTACATACAAGTTGCATCTCTCTATCTCCTTTAGCTTAGATACTTTAGCGTCTTTTTTCTCTCTATATGCAACTACACAGCCAGAAAGAAAAGGGGGGTGCTCATCTCTTCCTGCGCCTATAGAGTAAGTGCAATCTGGAGCTGTTCTCCAATAATTTTTTGTTACCTGCTTACCCTCATCCACAAACAGAGATGCGCACGTTTTTCCATCCAATAGCCTGTAGGCGTGCTATTAAAAGGGGACGTGTTATTCCTCGACTGAAGGTAATTTGTACATGCATAAGGAGTTGCGAGATTGCGACATGTTGCGCGTTATTCTCGACAAAGGGCAGGAGCTTTTTTAACCCCTTCAACGGATTTAGCCAGGCGAGTTTTCCCGTCGAAGTAGTGTGAGAGCCACTCGCGGGTTTCGTCCGGGGTTTCGGTAGCCGCGTCTGGATCGCCATCTTCTTTGAGGGCAGCGATGCGCATAAGGTGCTGTTCCCACTTTTTAGCGCTGAGGCTCGCACGGATGATACCGGTGTGCAAGAGCGCGGAGTTTGAGCCATGTTGCTTGCTTGACGAACTCTTCCGCCGAGGCGATGACGATCGCATCAGGGCGGTCTTCCAAATGCAGCCTGTAAAGCCCTGGATCTTATTGACCTGCACCAACCGGGCGATACGGAGACCGAGAAAGGTCTCAATTTCTTGGCGTGCTGTGTCTTTATCGACATCGGCACTGGAGTCAAGCTCCAAGGTTGTTTCGCGGAGGGTACGGATGGTAGCGAGGATACCGCCGATGTTTAGGGTCGAGGTCGTGGAGGGTGCGCCAGAGTCTGAGGCCGGCAAAGATGTCGGTATCGTTCCACCGTGCGAAGCCCATGCAGCGGGCCAGGGCCATTTCTTCTTCCGAGTTGGATTTGTAGCGTTTACCTGTGCGAGCCCAGACGGCGGCAAAGTTCCTGTCCCCGGAGCATGAGGCCGTGGAGCTTTTCCGGGGGCACCTGGTACGCATCCCCCGGCACAGGTGGAGGGGGAGACGTTTGTCCTTTTCTGAGCGCTGTGCCCTCCTTGCCCCCGCTCCAGTTGTGCCACTTATCCAGGCCATCTCTTCCGCTGTATACGCCTCTTACACACGGACGGATGTCCCGGGGCCTTGTCCCCTGTCACGGTAAAGAAGCGTCCTGTACCGTAGAGTTCCCTCGACTTCGGTTGATGCCCCTCCCCACCTCTCCCACGCCGATCTACGTGATACCCCGTGCCCGAGGGTGAGCTTTCAGCATACGTCTCCCCAAACCGCTGAAGGACCCCTCTCTGGCTTCCTCCATGGTGAACCTGTCCTCTCCCCTCCCCTACGTGGTCCAGGTCAAGCCCGAAGTAGCCCCACAGAGGCTGCTGGAAGGCAAACATGAGGCCATACACCTCGGGCGCCTGCTCCACGTTCCCCAGTGCCTTTTCGAAGCTTCCCACGTCTGAGGATCATTACTTTTGGCGTTCCCCTCACGTGTGGGTTCATGGGTATCTTGGTCACTCGACCTTTCCCCTTCGTCCCGTACACCCAGTTCACCCACGCATCGAGCTCCCGAAGTTCCAGTGGTATCAGTTCAACATTCTCTATATTAAACAGTATCATGCTCTCTCCTCCTTTGTAATACGTAGGTAATACTTGTATTACCTACGTATTACTATATTACAGTAATACGAGTGTAACCGTAACTGATCAGTTACATAACATCCAGGCGCCGTCCGATGAGGGAGTCCATGGAGGTTTCAAAAGCGTCGGCCAGGCGAGCGAGGACGGCGGAGGGGACATCTTTCTATCGCCCACTTCGAGTTTAGCGAGGTACATCCGGGTAATGCCTGCAAGCATGGCTGTGTGTCCCTGACTCCAGTTACGGGCTTCACGTTCCAGGCGAATACGTTCGCCCGAGAGAGCACTTGAGCGCTGTCCTGGAGCGCGTGTGCTGCGCATGTGCGCGGTATCGTAGGCGGTGTTGCGTGTGGACTTCACCTTTCTTTCCCCTTTTTGCTGTGGTTCTTCGTGAGGGCACTCTCCAGGACGTGTGCAATAGCGTCACAGAGTGCGTCAACTTCCGGTGCGGTGGCGATGGCGTGTGCAAGGGTGTCTAGGAGTGTGTCTACCTCCCTTATCCCCGACTCCGCCCCGTCGTGAGCGTCTCTGTCCATGGTGCGTTCCCCCTTCTACTTTTCCTATTGACATTAACACCATCAGTTGTTACAATTCGCAACGTCAAGTGTACCAAACAATAAGAGAGAAGGCAAGTGGGGGAGGGACTTGATGATAGACGTCGAGGAAACCGACGTATGCTACGTCCTCTCGTTTACGTATCACCCGGAGATCGTTGCTGATGTCAGGGTGATACCTGGCAGACGCTTTGACCCGACACGAAGCGCTGGCGCATCCCTCCTCACGCGCCGCCGTGATGTGGAGCGTCTTGTGGGTAAGTGGAACACAGGAGGGGGCACCGCTGACACAAAGGCTGTGGTGGCAGAGCCCTACGTCTCCCCTGACACGGTCTACCCGACGTGTACCCGCAGTGCCCCGTGGGCGCACCAGCTCACCTATCTGAGGTATATGTGGAACAAGCAGGGCACACTTGTGCAACCCGGCCGCCGGCAGCGGAAAGTCCAAAGTCCTGATCGACTACTGCCTGAATCATCCTGGGGTAGAGCGTGTCTTAATCGTCTGTCCGCTCCCCTTTGTCTCCGGCTGGCCGCATATGTGGGAGACACACGGGGTCGTCCCGTCTCTCTTGTTGCTCTGGGCTCCCTTGCCGGGACGGTCGTCCGCAAGCGTGGATTAGCTGAGGCGTGTCTCGCCGCAGCCCGGAGGGAGAACCGGCTGGCTGTTGTGGTGGTCAACTATGAGTCTATTTGGCGTGGGTCTGAGGATATCCATGTGCAGAGGGACGGAGCCGGTAACGGTAACCTGATCGTCAAAGCGCCAAAGCACAAGGATGTCGTCTCCCATCTTCGCCGTATGGGCTTGAAGCCTGGAACAGAGGTGTGGACGTCGCCTTTTTCTCCGGCTCTGGAGGAGGACCTCGCACGTCTGCGCACCTGGTGGCAACACGCGCACCGGCAAGGGCGGTGACCTTCAGACGTTGGGTGACTGGGCTTTTGCTGCGAACTTTGACGTCGTGGCCTGCGACGAAATTCAGCGTTTGCGGGGTCAGGAGCGAGCAATCAACGTATATGGCCCAGCTTGCGCGCCAGGTCCCTGTGCGTATCGGTCTCTCTGGGACACCGTTTCCCGAGTCACCGCTTGACGCCTACGGGGTCTGTCGTTTCCTCGACCCCACGCTGTTCCCGTCCTCCTACGGAGCATTTGAAAGGCACTATGCGATCAAGGGGGCTACGGCAATTACCAGGTGCTGGGCTATATTCGGCAGGCAGAGTTACAGGAGAAGATCGCTACCTTGAAGATTGACGTCGCTCCATCAGGGTATGACCTCCCGCCCTCTCAGGACATTCAGGTACCCCTCATTTTACCTGAGAAGGTACGCCGTCTGTATGGGCAGCTTGATGGGGACCTGTATGCGCGGCTTGACGCTGGGGAGATAACGATAGCCCATGCGGGGTCGCCATCACCAGATTACAGCAGGTAACGAGTGGGTACCTGCCCTCGAAACCAGTAAAGAAGAAGAGACCGAAGACCATGGACATAGTGGAGGGGCTGGAAATGATGATTGCGAGCATGCTGCTCATAGCGGTGCTCTCGGTAGTGCTCTCGGAGGTGCTGTGGGCGCTGTGGGTACTCATAACGGTCATTCCGGTGGACATAGCCAGAGACATCTGGAACGCCTGCACGAGGCCAAAGCGGACGCGCTAGCTGCACTCTTTGACTCGACTCCACTCACGGAGCCCTGGGTTGTTTTTGCCCGGTTTCACTAGTGATCTTGCCCGGATTCACGAGGTGGCTGCTGCGTGCGGTCGCACCTCCAAAGAAATCTCAGGCAGACCCGGACGTCCCGCCATGGCCCTTGACGCCGGGGTGTGGCGCCCCCGGCCCTGAGACCGTCCTGGTCGTGCAGGGTGAGTCGGGGGTGGAGGGCATTGACTTAACCCGTGCGTGTCGTGTCGTGTACTACTCGCACTGCTGGCAGTTGGGGAAGTACGAGCAGTCCCGTGCAAGGATTCTCCGGGCGGGGCAGACGCGCCCGTGTTTTTTCTATCACCTGACGGTGCAGGACACGGTCGATGAGCAGATTCAGCACGCCCTGGCATCAAAGAAAGGGGTGCTCGAATTACTCCTGGCGTCCAGGAAAGGATAAACATGCTCATGGCAACATCGGTGTTGATTGAAACCTGTGCGGGCTTTGAGATTCACCTGCACCAGCCCATGGGTATTTGTATGGCGATGGTAGACGACACTGATGAGCGTTCCTACTCGCTCCCTGAGCTGAGGGAGCGTCTCGCCAGGCTGGCAGACCGCATGCAGAAGAAAGCCAGGGAGCGCTACGAGCCTGCCCAGGTGTGGGTGTACTATAAGGAGAGGATAGCCACCCGACGCTGAAGCGAGTAGAGGTGCGGGGTGGTGCCAGGTCGCTACCGGGCCACGCGTAAAACTGATCAGGGCCAGGTACCTGTCGAGTATGAGTACGGGTTTGTGCACAAGGATGATCCCTACGCGCACACGGTGCAGGGTGCCGTAGAGGCATACAAGGAAGCCGAGCGGCTCTTTGCCGGTGCCCAGTCCGGCCTGATGGACGCAGTGAAGAAGATGCACCGCCCCACAGTGCCACGTCCCGAGTCGAAAGAACAGGCGCGTAATCAGGAGCCCGCATTCCTGGACACGCTCAGGAATCTCCCTCACGGCAGACGCGTGGAGAAAGGAGGTGCTGACGGAGTGCGAGGGAAGGAAGTACCTATGTACCTCAGTAAGTACCTAACGAAGTAACAACGTACTAAAGGAACACAGATGCCTCGTAAGAATGGTCACCGCCATAACGTAACTGAGACTGTAACTGGAGACTATAACAACAACAGAGGATAGTGCTATGACTGAGTCGCACCGTGAGAACCTACCGGCCCTTGTGACCTCCCTGGCCATAGAGAAGTTAGATCCGGAGCGTATTGCCCAGTCCTTAAGTCAATCGGGACAGCAGGGATTTAATCCCTTTAATTTTGACCAGTTGCGGGTACCGAACGGTCCTGCCTGGAGCGTCCCCACGGACAGTGGGGCGAAGAAAGTGAGTGAGACGATTGACGTGATTATCTTACATGCGCACAAGGTGCGTGTGATGTACCAGAAAGAGTATGATGCGAGGAATCCGCAGCAGATGCCCCCGGATTGTGTGAGCTATGACGCTGTAGAGGGCAGGGGCAATCCTGGGGGCGAGTGTCGCAAGTGTCCTTTTTTCGCGTTTGGCCTCGCGGTGCATGCCGGGGTATTTTATGTACGTACTCTTCCCCCAGTCTCGGATGCCGGTGAAGTTGAACATTCCGCGTACCAGTACGGCGGCCTATGAGCGCTGGGTGCAGATGGATTTGCCCTTTGATTCCAATGGGCGCTATATGAGTGAGATTGTGACGCGCATTGGCCTGACTGAGCGGGGCAAGGGCAAAGACGGGTACGTGGTCACGTTTAAGGTGCAGGAGATTCTTCCTGACCATCTCGCCGCCATTTCCAGGAGTTACGCGGCCATGATCGCCCGCTCCATTGTCTATCCTGACACGGCGGAAGGGGGGATAGATCCTACGGCTGGGGCCATCCCCGTTCGCGTGACACGTACAGGTGCCCGCACAGAGGTGCAGGTGCAGTATCATAACTGCTCAGCGCTCTGTGCGGGGTGTGCATATGCAGGAGGATGCCGTAGGCGCGGCACTGGCCTGTACAGGTTCACCTCGAAGAGGGCACGCATGCGTGGGTGATCGACGCTTTTGAGGCGGTTGGGGCCACTCTCGCTCCCTCGCGGGTGGCCGTAGCGACTGAAGAAGACGACGACGACATCCCGGATTTCGACGCACCACCTGTGCGCTAAGGCGTATGGTTGACACTCCCTCGGTGGTGCTGTCCCGCCGGGGAGCAAGGAAGGAAACTCACGTGGACGAACCTTTGGCGGAGAGTTGGGCGGACATACAACTCGTCGAGGACAGGATACGTGTGCTGCTGCGGGTGATCTGGCAGGCAGGCTATGCGGAGGGCAAGGCGGCACGGCGCGGCCTCTCTCCTGAGCAGTTAGAGGTGATTCTGTGTGCAAAGAAGGAAAAAGAAGGATGCGAACCTCTGTCGTGAGGGCACGAGTGCCGAGTCACGTCCCGGAAGAAGCAAAGCTCCTGGTACGCGCAGCTATACACCTGATCAAAAATAGCAGTGGTCCTGCGACGCTGGAGATAGCTGATGCTGAACGTATTGTCTCTGGGACAGACTGGCGTATTCTCAAAGAAGCTGTGGAGCTGCTTACAGGTAGAGTCGTAAAGAAGGACTGATGCCCACATGCCCAAAGAAACAACCCTGACCGACACTATTCAGCGTGCAGCCAGAGCCCTTGGCTGCATCGCCATAAAGAAGCATGGCTCACTCTACGGGCGGGGTGGTGAGGCCGATCTGAGTATCCTGGTCCCTGTCTCCTACCAGCGCTATCCCGTGTCCCTGTTTGTCGAGGTGAAGCGCTGGGGTAACGCGCCGACGGAGCGGCAAAGGAAGCGTTTGCGTGACCTGGCCGCGCTCGGCCTCCGACGCTGGTGGCCTGGAGTGTGGAGCAGGTGGTACAGGTCATAGGTGAGTTGCGAGAGGGGAGCTATGACCACAGCCGCACGGTGTGATGTGATGTGTTTGTTCTGGGTATCTGGGCTTCGAAGTGGGTTCAGTTGCGCTGCGGTCCTGCAGGCACGGCGGGCAGTGGCGGCTTGTGCCGCTGCCGTTGCCGTTGCCGTTGCCGTTGCCGTTGCCGTTGCCGTTGCCGCTGCGGCGTGCTTTGGGTTCGTGGGGTGGCGGGGTTTGAGTTCGGGTTTGCGTGTATGCAGCTCGTGCTGAATACGGAGCAGTGGTGGTGGGGCGTCGCGACTGGTGTGTGCGGGGTCCTCGCGACTCTCGGTGCCTGGCAGTACTTCACCGCTCTCTCAGAAAGGATGGTACATAGCCATGACTCAGATTAGTATTATTATAGGTCCTCCTGGTACAGGTAAGACTGAGACTCTCAGCACCTGGGCAGCGCGGGGCGTAGCGCGGTATGGGTCAGACCGGGTGATGGTGTGTTCCCTCACCCGTGCTGGGGCGAAGGAAGCGGCGCGCCGGATTGAACTCCCGCCGCAGCAGATGGGGACCGTCCATGCATTCGCGTACCGGGCGCTGGGAGAGCCGATAGTTGCCGAGTCGAAGGTGAAAGAGTGGAATGAGGCGTATCCTGACTTCGCCCTCTCTTCTCATTCAGCGACACCTGACGATGCGTATGGTACCCACGATAACCTGACGACGGCAGACACCTCAAAGCTCGAAGTATCCCGCTTACGCACGCTGGGGCGAGACCCACTCCTCGCACAGCACTCAGCCGTCTCCGGTTTTCATGTGCGGTGGGAAGACTGGAAGCGGCAGACGGGCTACCTGGATTTTGTCGATATGGTGGACCATGCCCTCCATGATGTTGAGAGGGCACCAGGTGACCCTGCGGTGATTATTAATGATGAGAGCCAGGACACGGGACCAGCCGAGATGCGTCTGCTCTTTAAGTGGGCAGACGCAGCCGACCACCTCGTGCTCGCTGGTGACCCGCAGCAGAGTTTGTTTAGCTTTAGAGGGTCTGATCCTATTTTACTTCAGACTCTACACCAGAAGCATGATCCTGACCGCCCACCGCTGCCGCAGTCGTACCGCCTCTCACGCGCAGTGTATGACTGTGCCTACGAGTGGGCTGGACAGTTTGAGCAGACACAGCGAGTGGCTTTTGCGCCAAGGGACGCACAGGGAACAGTTGAAGAGGCGTCCTTTGGCTTTGACCAGTTTACCGAGGAATCAGTGGAGGAATTAGTGCATCAGTACGGAGAGGGTGACGGTTCGGGCGCCGTCCCCCTGATGTTCTTAACGTCGTGTGGTTTTATGCTCGACCCCTGATCAAGGCTCTGCGGGCGTCTGGTACACCTTTCTATAATCCGTGGCGTCCGAATCATGGTGGGTGGAATCCGTTACCGCAGAAGAAGTCGAAGGGCTTGACGCTTGTTGATCGGGTGCTGGCGTTCCTGCGTCCGCTCCCGAGGTCTGGGGTGAGCAGGCCAGGTTTTGGACCGCCGCTGACCTGAGGGCTTGGGCGGACATCCTTCCCGCCACTAACGTCTTTACGAGAGGCGGCGTCTCTGCCATTAAAGCGTTGAAAGACAGCGCCACAGATGAGGAGATATCAGAAGGCGTTCACCACCTGGTTCCAATATGAAGAGCGACTCCATATGGTTCCTCGCCCTGACCTGGAGTGGTATCTCGCGCACGCGACGAAAACGAGTGACAGGTTCAGGGACTACGTCTCTGCGGTGATCCGCAACCACGGGGCGAAGGTACTCAAAGAAAAACCGAGAGTTGCGGTAGGGGACGATCCACTCAACCAAGGGAAGTGAAGCAGCAACAGTTGTCCTGTGCTCCTGACCTCTCGTATGCATCCTGGCAGGCGTCACAGGAGACGGAAGAAGCCAGGGAGGACATACGCAGAATGTTCTATGTAGGACTAACTAGGGCAAGAGAGCGCTTACTCTTATGCCAACCTTCGTCACGTTTTCATGTAAATTGGTAGGAGGTGGGTGTGAAAGTGCTTGTTGCGTGTGAGTTTAGTGGTGTGGTACGTGACGCCTTTACGTCAAGGGGGCATGACGCATGGTCCTGCGATCTGGAACCGTCAGAAAGACCTGGGCAGCACATCCAGGGTGATGTTCTGGAGGTGTTGAAGGTGCCAGGGGAGCAGTGGGACTTGATGATTGCACACCCGCCCTGCACCTACCTTGCCGCGAGCGGTGCGCGCTGGTGGGTACACAGGCGGCAGGAACAGCAGGGCGCGTTAGCGTTTGTGCGGGCGCTCCTCGCAGCACCTGTGCTGCGTATTGCGCTGGAGAACCCTGTGGGGCGTATTGGCACCGCTGTGCGGAAACCCGATCAGAGTATTCACCCCTGGCAGTATGGGCACGAAGAAGAGAAGTGGACATGTGTGTGGCTCAAGAATCTTCCCAGGTTGCAACCGACATGTTGTATGGATACGCGGTACCAGCGATGCTGGCGTATGTCGCCCTCACCTGTGCGGAGCCGTGACCGCAGTCGTACCTATGCAGGTATTGCGCAGGCAATGGCTCTCCAATGGACGTAATATGAACGCTCACCGCGAGTTACGTAAACGCCACCGGGTGTCCTGCAAAGGTAAAACGCGCTACCCATCAGAGGCACAGGCCAGGAAGCACCTGCGGGAGAAGCCGGATAACCTGGAGGTGTATCGCTGTTACTGCTGTGGTATGTGGCATTTAGGCCGCAGATCAGGCTGGCGTTTACAGACAATTATTGAGCAGATGAGGGAGGATGAAGCATGACCCCGGAAACCGAAGTAACGGTTCAGCAGATTGATGCAGCACACCACCTGTACCTTGTGGTGCAGGCAATCGTCGAAGGCAACGAGCAATTAGGGCGCTCTGTAGGGACGATCTACGGCAGTGAGATGCGTCACCTGAAGGAAGCGCTCAAAACCTGCCAGGACGTATGGCAGTGGTGAAGAAGAAGGGCAAGGGAGACAGAGACCGCGACCGCGAAGGAAGGTATAGAGCCGATCAGTGTACCTGTGCTGCGGACCTTCCCACCTGCCCTGCTTGCGTCTCCTGGGGGAGAGAAGCGGGGGCTTAAGCGCGGTCTGCGCGTGGTGTCGGCTGCCGACATCGACCGGCGCATTGCCGACTACGAGCAGCGGCTAGGAGGAGTCGCGCACCAACCCGGCTGTACTCGGCTCCTATGCACCGTACAACATGAAGCGCCAAATTAAACGCCTCACCGAAAAACGCCAGCGATACGCTACTTGACACATTGTACCTTTGTATGGTACACTTATATTTCCGAGACGCCACAAAGTTTGTGGCGTTTTCTCTCACACGTCCAGGGAGAAAAGTGTATGCCCGACTTCGAAGTAATTATCACGCACAAGCTGGAGTATACGGGCCTGAAGTGTATCAAGGCGAAAGACGAAGAGACGGCGCTAGAGCGGGTCACGGTGGCGCTTGAGAAGGCGAACGTGAGTGACCTGGCAGGTCTTGAGAAGTTTTGTGACAGTGTTGAGTTGACCGAAGACAGCATAGACGTGGAGGGGTTGAACTAGGAACTTGGGAGGTGGGCACACGTCCTGGTGGCAGAGCCAGGACGTGTGGATGGTGAGTGAGAAGTCTTATATTTCTGAAATGGACAAAAGGTTGTGGAGGGAGGAACCCGTGTAATCACACACCGGCCTGAAGGCCGATGCTTCATGGCAACCTTTCTTCCTCCTCCCCCTGAAGGGAGAAGTTTCCAGAAAGGAATTTCTTGATGACTCCCGAGACGTACCCTGTCCTCAAGTCTCTCATCGCTGGGTTTCTCTCCATCGGCCTCTTTCTCTGTTTGCGGACGCTCGGCATGAACTTCTTTCGGTTTTCCCCTCCCTCGCTCGCCCAGGATGGCCTGATAGGGACCTTCATGCTTGGCATCGCCGTAGGGGCTCTTGATCCTGGCGAACTGGGTAGCGAGACATCCGTAATTTCCAGAAAGGAATTTCTTGATGAGGAACGTGGTGGTGCTTGACCTGGAGACGATGCGGAGTGCGCAGGATTGTCGTCTCTGTTACGAGGCGAAAGACGACCACATGGGGAACCCGTGCGGCGCACACTACACCCCGATTGGCTGGGACGACCACGCGCTTTTGGGACTGTCGATTGGGTGTGTGTGGAGCTTTAAGCGCGGCGCTCCGGGCTGGTTTGATGTGTACACCTTAGAGGCGACTGTCCGCGATTTCGTGGAAAGTCAGCCACTCCTGGTGAGCTTTAACGGAATCGGCTTTGACTTTCCCCTGATGCGGGCGCTTCTGGCGCACGACGCAGTCCTTTGCGAGCGCTTTGCCGCTCTGGCCATGGCGAACGGTCTCCCACGTAAAAGTATGGACGGAGCCACAGCGCCGCACCTCTGGGCGCAGGGGCACTACGCCGAGGTGATTGCGTACAACGTTGCCGATGTGATGAAAACGAAGCACCTCTTTGAGATGGCCTGTCGTGGAGAGCCTATTCTACGCGGAAATGGTCAGGGGATTATGCTCCCACGTCCCCCCGTATCCGTATCCGTATCTGTACCCGCGTGAGGGGCGGGCACACGTCCTGGTGGCAGAGCCAGGGCGTGTGGTTGTGGGTGAGAGGTGTCATTGTACCACGAAAGGAAAGCCTGAACTATGACGAGACTTGAAGCGTTGCTTGCCCGAGCTGCGGGCGAGTTGGTGGAGATACCGACGCCTGTGCAGGGGTGTCCCCTGTCCCTGGTTCTGGCCCCCTGGACGCACGTATCTGCGTCGTGGGTGAGAGCCTGGGGAGGGAGGAGGTGGAAGCCGGGATGCCCTTTGTCGGGAGGTCAGGTCAGAAGCTCCGGGCGCACGCGCAGGCTGCCGGTATCTCCCTTGAGAAGGTAAGAATAGAGAATGTCTACCCCTCTTTCCACTGGGGGGATCGGTAACGCACGTGCCTGCCGAGGAACTTACGCGCTGGCAAGAGGACTGCCGCGTCAGGGTGCGGGCGCTGCCCAATGTGGAACTGATTGTGTGCGTCGGTAACCTCTCACTGGAGACGTTCACGGGTTTGCGGGACATTACCCGTAGACGTGGATCGGTCTATGAGTGGGAAGGTCGCCGGGTAATGGGCATGATTCACCCTGCGGCTATTCTCCACTCCGGGGAGGTTTGAGAAGCACTGCAGAGCTGACTGGGAGCGCGCCTTCCTGATGACGAAGCCCCATACGACGCATCACCAGTACTGTGGCTGTGCTCTCAGGAGACCACGGAGGTACCTCACGCCTTACACCGTCACTGAACGCCAGATGGGTACAGTCGTAGAGCGTTTCCTCAAGTGCGCACACGACCCCGCAGCGGTGCTTTCCATTGACGTAGAGACGCCGAAGCTTGGAGGTGTGCGGCAACTCTACTGTGTCAGGGTTTGCTCTGGACCCGGAAACAAGTCTTGTGCTGCCTCACGAGGAGGGTAATTGTTGGCAGACTGCTATACGAGAACTCTGTGAGTCACCCTGTATAAAGCTCGGGCATAACCTCATCTCATTCGATAGGTGGTGGCTTGCGCAGAAGGGAACCCACCTGCAGGGAGAGATACGCGATACCCTGGCGATCCACCATGTCCTTGACCCAGCCTCGGCGCACTCTCTTGAATTTCTCGTCTCCAGGTATCTCTGGGAGCCCTGGTATAAGGATGAGGGTCAGGGCCATGACCAGGCGAAGATCACTGATTGGGCAAGCTACCAGGCATACTGCGGCCTTGATGCGATGTGCACCAGAGAACTGCATGACATTCTGTGGCCACAGCTTGAAGCCAGGGCTTAGAGCCGCTCTACCGCAAACATGCTGAGGCGCTTTTTGACCCCATCCTCGACCTGATGACGAAAGGAGTACCCATTGACCACGCACAACGGCAAGCCTTACTTACTGAGAGTCTTAGGGTGGGTCGAGAAGCGCGTGATCGGCTGGGGTCTGTGGCTGGCAAGCCCCTCTTCACGCTGGCTACCAGGAGGGACAAGGCGGTTTTTGCAAGCCTGGATAGTGAAAATCCATCTCTATCACTTGGCGTTCTGGAGGAGACGTATGGAAAGGAAGCTGTACAAAAATCGTTAGACACCATTACCGCCAAGACCGTCTCAAACACGCAACTGAAAGACCTCCTCTATGGTCAGCTCGTCATTCCTGAGCAACGGAAACGGCGAGCGAATGGGGGAGTATACAGCCACGGCTGACGCCCTCACCTTGAAGCAACTGCGCCGGGAGTATGGTGACGGGCGCCCGGAAGTAAAGGGAGATTATCGACCTCGCACTCAGGCACAACAAAGCTCAGAAGCTTGCAAGCTTCTGTTATGAAAACCACTTCAGCGCTGATGGGAGGTTCCGCTTTAGTTTACATATCAATACTGAAGCAGCCCGTCTCTCCAGCAGTGCGGCGCCCGATGGGCGCGGGCAAAACTCTCAGAATGCGCCGAGGGACAAGCGCTACCGAAGTATGTTCCTGCCTGAGCCGGGGCACGTCCTCCTTGCCTTTGATTTGAGTAATTGTGGAAGGCCGATTTTGTCACCTTTTACTCAGGATAGCGAGATGATACGGCTTGCCCGCTTGCGCTCGACTGAGTGGGATGGTCACAAATTCACAGCGGTGGTCGTCGGCCTGGCTAAGGATGTAGAGAGTGTGACTCGTCCTGGTAGACAAATAAGTAAGTCAATTACTCATGGGGCACAACGTTCCATGCAAGGAGTACGCCTGAGTGAGACGCTCATGAGAGAGGCGCTTGATGAGGAGGGGAACTGGAACGAAGCCTTTATTCGCACCCCGGAGAGTGCGACGAGCTGCTTGAAGTGGCACCGCGCTTTCCCTCCGGTTAGGCAGTGGCACAGAGCGTGTGCGCCGCACGGTCAGGGACACACGTCGGCTTCTCAACCCCCTGGGGGCGCATCTGGGATGTGCGCTATGAAGACATGAATGATGACCTGTACCGCAGAGCATACTCATGGCTCCTGCAGTCGAGTTGCGCTGATTTGATGAACACGCAAGGATTTATTCCTTTGTGGAGGTGGCTACGCACAGAGGGGATGCAGTCGCGCATTATGCTGCATGAGCATGATGAGCTGGTGTGTTCGTGCCCCCTCTCGGAGGTGTACGATGTAGCACAGTTTGCCAGAGATCATCTTGAAGCGCCTATCACGTATCAGGGAGAGGCACTGAGTATCCCGGTGGAATTTAAATAGTGAGGGTCGTCCTGGGGAGAGACAAAGAATGGAGCGAACTGCCGAGCCGATCAGACCTCGAAGTCTACGCCAGGAGCCTCGTCTCCAGCGTAGGTACAGCGCTTCTCTGGGGGCTATGTGCGGTGTATAGGTGTGACACTCCTGGTGCTGACAACGCTGCCGCTCGCACAAGAGGTGGTGTGCGTGGGTTGTCAGCCGCAGTGCATACAAAACATATTTGCTCGAAACATTTTTGCGCTGGATAAGGAAGAGCAACCTCTCTTTGTCCCGCAAGCGGGAGGTCGGTGTGTGGTGCGGTGGCGTCCCCTGGTAAGGTGGGAATGTAGTACTGTGGTAACTGAAAAAGTGATGGTGACGGATAAAGACGGTGTTCAGGTTCCTGCGGAGGTGGTTATTTGCCCTGACTGTGCTGCGAAGACGTTTGTGCTGTTTTTTGCAGATGGGGTGGACCATCTGCACCTGCAGTGCCTCACCTGTGACAACACGTTCTGTTCAGGGCACCCAGGCTCAGACTTAAGCGACGGTCTGGTCGTACAGTAGAGGCAACTCTTCCAAAATACCTACTGGTCGGTGGAGACGCTGACCAGTAGAATGCGCCCCTCTTGTCTCCTCAAAAGTTCACACCTCATCCCAGGGAGCACACCACACATGAGCATAGGCGCAACACTCGTCCCCCGTTTCTTTACTGAGGAAGGCGCGCATCCCTACGACTTCGTGACCTGGGAGAACCGGGATGTCGTTATCAAGGGTAAAGATGGTGTGCCGGTGTTTGAGGCGTGTGATGTCGTCTTCCCTGCCTCATGGTCACAGCGTGCGGCAGACATTACGGCGTCCAAGTATTTCAGAGTGGTGGGGGAGAGCGCGAGAACGAGTGTTAAACAGATGATAAGCCGCGTCGTGAACACCATCGCCAGTCTGGGGAGCGGAGGATGGGTATTTCCCGGAGGATGACGACTTCGTGGCGACTAAGGTCTTTAGAGATGAACTCACTCATATCCTCCTCTATCAATACGCTAGTTTTAATAGTCCCGTCTGGTTTAATGTCGGCGTCCATGACACTCCCCAAACATCAGCCTGTTTTATTCTTGATGTCGATGATTCAATGCAATCTATTTTAGAATGGTATAGACAGGAAGGTACAATCTTCAAAAATGGTTCTGGGGCAGGGATTGATCTTTCAAAGATCAGGGCAGCAGGTGCGCCGCTCTCCCGGGGAGGGAAGGCGAGTGGTGTCTTGTCATTTATGCGAGTGGCTGATGCCAATGCCGGGGCTATTAAGTCAGGTGGGGGTACGCGCAGAGCGGCGTGTATGCGCATCCTCAACGTGGAACACCCGGACATTCGTGACTTCATCAGGTGTAAGGCGGACGCCGAAGCACCTTGCACAGACGCTCCTCTCTGTGGGGTATGGGGACGGTATTGAGGGCGGGGCGTATGACATGGTACCGTGGCAGAACGCCAGCAACAGTGTGAGCGTGTCTCATAGCTTCATGGAAGACGCTGGGAGCGGATGCCCTATATCACACAACGTTCTCCAAGCCATTGCCCAGGCCGCCTGGGTTTGCGGTGACCCTGGCCTGTTCTTCAGAGATGCCATTAATGCCTGGCATACGACACCAGGACGAGGAGAAATAGTATCATCCAACCCGTGCGGCGAGTTCCTGCGTCCGCCGAATGAGTCATGTAACCTCGCCTCACTCAACCTTCTCAAGTTTTTGGATGGTGCCCATTTGAGCACGCCGGCATTTCTGCACACCGTAGACGTGATGATTACGGCGATGGATATTCTCATCGACCGCTCCAGCTATCCCACCGAGGAGATTGCCTGGAACTCGCGCAACTACCGCCCTGGGTCCGGGCTACGCCAACCTGAGGGCGCTTCTTATGGCGAAGGGACTGGCCTATGACTCAGAAGAGGGGCGGGGCTACGCTGCCGGGATAACCGCCCTCCTTACTGGTGAGGCGTATAAGCATTCGGTGCGGCTTGCGACGGTGAAGGGGGCGTTTGCGGGGTACGAAGAGAACGAACAGGCCATGTGTAGAGTCATAGGAGAAGCATAAAGACGCGGCACGGTATCCACGTACCGTGGAAAGTGAGCTGCACGAAGACGCCACGGCACTGTGGTACGATGTCCTTGAACAGGGTCTTGAGTACGGCTTTCGTAACTGCCAGGTCTCTGTTCTTGCGCCAACTGGTACTATTAGTTTTATGATGGATTGTGACGACGGGTATAGAACCCTGCATCGGGCTTGTCTCCGTGAAGAAGCTGGTTGGCGGCGGTGAGATACGCATGGTAAGCGGTGTTGTGCGGCGTGCACTCGGTGCCCTGGGGTATGAACCAGGCGAGGTAACCCTCCTCATCAAAGACATCGAAGAGGGGGAGGGGTTTTCGTGGTCGCACAGAGCACCTGCCTATCTTCGCAACGGCACTTGGCGACAATGCCTCTCGTGGCAGGCACACGTTAGGATGGTCGCTGCTGTCCAACCCTTCATCAGTGGTGGTATAAGTAAGTGTGTCACAGGAGATACGCGCCTTGTGACGAGTAGGGGTATTGTGCGTATTAGCGACTTGTATAGGGTGAAGCTCCAGATACCTTCTCGCCCATTGACGATATAACTGTACCAAAACCAGGAGGACAGGCACAGACAACGGCCTTCTATTATGGAGGTGTCAAACCTGTCTGGTGCGTAACACTCACCGATGGTCGCACTATCACAGGTACATCGCAGCACAGATTAAGGCTTGCAAGTACAGACGGTCTAACATGGCAGTATATGCCGCGTATGCAACCTGGAGACTTTGTTGCCTTATACATAGAGGTACAGATGTATGGGGAAATCAGCCACTACCGCACGTCGATTTTACACCGCTATACACAGCACAACACAAGACCTTTACCTGTCCACAAGAAGGGAGTTTTAACCTTGGCATGTTTCTCGGTATGCTGACTGCTGATGGTCACGTCACGACGAGTAACTATGTCGTAGGCATCACGAAAAACTGCCCAGAAGTCTTAGAGCGCTTCACGGCATTGCTTGAAGCACTCTTCGGGTTACATGGACGCAAACTGATAGACCCGCGTAATGGTGTAACGTCCATCGTTGTAGGGTCAAAGTCTCTTCAGGAGTGGCTGAGAGGCATAGGATTTTCTAAGCAACAGGTACCAGATTGTGTACTGACAGGCAGTAGGGATATGGCACTTGGCTATCTGTCCAGGCTCTACCTTGACGGCTGGATTACTCGTAGTCAGGTTGGGATAAGTCAAAAGAGTAGAAGCCTGCCTTCTCGATGTCCAGGCACTGTGGGGATAACCTGGGAGTGCCGACCTACTTTACCGCCAATATTGTAAACGGTAGAGACTATCCGGTACTCCAGACGAGTGGTGGTTTTAAGAAGCGCGTTACGGAGTTGCTTACGTGGCTAGAGCCCCACAAGCAAGAAGCGGCGCAGTCTCTACGCCCCGACCGCGATACGCGACTCTTCCCTATGCACAGACAAGCACTTATAGATCGCATACGTACCCTGGGGATGACTCAGAAATACCGGAACGTCCTTGATCCGCGCACACGGACACTCTTCAGGTCTACTGCTGTGCTCGTTGCCAGCGAAATTGGTCTCGAATTGTCCCAGGAAGAATTGAGCTGCGACTACGTACCTGTTGCGTCGGTGGAGTATGTCGGTGAAAACGAGGTGTTTGACATCGCTGTGCCTGAAACGGAAGCCTTTGTTGGCAATGGTATCGTGAATCATAACACCATTAATATGCCCCGTGAATCAACCGTGCGGGATGTGTATGATGCGTATGTGCTGGCGTGGAAGCTTGGCCTCAAGTCGGTGGCGATCTACCGCGACGGGAGCAAAGGTGTGCAGCCGGTGACCGTGAACGGTTACAAGCCTGTGCCACTGGATAGCCGCCCTGAAGTGAGACGCGCTAACACCGAGGCTTTGAAGCTCCTGGATGAGACTCGGGCGCACCTTCCTACTCCCCATATGACTCCCAGGGCACGCAGACGTCTCCCTGATGAGCGCCCCGCCGTTACTCACAAATTTCAGGTTGGGGGTCATGAGGGGTTATCTTAGTGTAGGTATGTTTGAAGATGGGAGTCCTGGCGAGCTATTCGTGAGGATGGCAAAGGAGGGCTCGACGCTTGGAGTCTCGTCGATAGTTTGGGTGCGACTATATCTCTCTCCTTGCAGTATGGTCTCGCCTCTTCACATCCTTACTTCAAGCTCAGGGCACCAGGTACGAACCTATGGGCTTTACGAGGAATAGCAACATACGTACAGCCAGTTCTATTACGGATTATATTGCTCAGTGGTTAGATTGGAAGTTCGGACAGGCGGAGGTGGAAGAGACAGCAGCGCCAGAAGCAGGGCCGGAGTGGATACCCTACCATCCTCAGTTGTTCGAGGGAACAACGCCACCATGTCCCGAGTGTGGAGCACTGACTATTCGTAATGGTTCATGTTGTGTGTGTGTGCAATGTGGGACGTCTACAGGATGCTCCTAGTTTTGTCCTTGCGCCTTTCTACATAAAAGTGTATACTGGTACCTATGTTAGAAACGTTGACCGTAACGCGAGGCGGCAAAACTCGTCGGAGTTTCGGTAAAGACGTTGCAACGATGGGAACGCTGAAGGGACGCTTGTACCTATTTCAGGACACGCACCAATCGGCGCGTCTATTCGCTGGAACAGTTGCGCGAGTTTCAGGGATTAGGCGCGGAGTATCGTGCTACGCGACCTGACGCAACTACCACTAGACGCGAGCATAACAAGACAGGACTACACCTGACAAGGCGAATCAACACTCGACATCACGCCACGTCACGGCACGCGACGTCACGCTACTGCACATAACAAGACGGGACTGGACAAAACAGGACCTGACTACACGTCACGAGTCAAAACGTCACATGACACGCCATCTTTCAAGGAGCACCAGGTGAAACAGTACGCTGCCAATTTGAAATCACTGACGCCCTATGCCCAGGGTCGTTTTCATGATCTCCCCAAACTCGAACGAGAACAGCCTGAAGCATATGATCGTCGGACCTATCTCTCGTCTCCATGTTTCAATGGGATCTATTTTTATTCCACCTATGGCATTTAAAAGTGTATCGAAGAAACCGCGCAGTATCTTCGTATGCAGATACCTGGGCAGGGCAAATCAACCTATACAAAGAATTTTAAGCGCGGTGTGCTCTGTAACGAGCCGCTGATGCTTGACCGGAGTCCGGAAGACACGCGGTTGGAGCGCATCTTTACGTCGCTGCAACCTGGCAAGACCAACTCAGGCCGTGGCTGGCGCCATTTTCCCGTTATCGACTCCTGGGAAGGTGTCTTAAAGGTTATAGTATTAGATGAACTCATCACTGAGGCTATTCTCAGGCGGCATCTTGAGGTGGGTGGACAGATTACGGGAGTAGGGTGTGGCGTCCCTCCTCACCCAACGGTGGGCTGTGGGGTAAATTCAGCGTTGTAGATATGGTAGAAGAAGACCTATCGTTGTAAGCGGGACGAGCCATCACAAGACGAGTCTCAAGCGATACCTAACCGGACACGGAGACTGGACACGTCACAACGCAGGCCCGACATGATTTCACATTACACGACAGGCCAACACATGTCAGAACCTGACCTGACGTCACGAGACGAGAACACGACAAGACGTATGCACAACAGGACTCGTCAAAACAAGACTCTACGTAACCTGACACGACTGGACGTCACACAACGTAACGTCACGACTCACGACGTCACGAGACCTCACGAGACCTCACTGGACGAAACCTCACATGACAAGACAACCCGACTCGACGTCACGTTACCTGACGACACGGCACATCACAAGACGCGACGTTGCACGCCACGACTGGACATCACACAACGTCACAAAACATGACGCGACAAGGCGAAAGGACGACCCATGCCCACCCCGGTGAGGTCGCATCCACGCACCAGCACCCATATGGGCCGAGGCTGCACGGGCTATGGTGGAGTACCTACGGCACGCCAGCCCGATCAGCTCATCACCTACATAGAACTGAGTGAAATAGCAGGTTTTGATGTGCAGGCGTCACGGAACGCCCCTTTGTCGGCACGAAAATATGTGCGCGATGTATCACCGACTGGTTTTTGATGTCTGCGTGAATGTGGGTCTCCATCCGGGTGGAGGAAAACGAAAAGTCTACACTCGCAAGTAAAAGGCGAAGGTATGCGCGGCGGTGGACGGAGGAACACCGTGCGCCTCTTACAAACGACTGATATGGCGGCGCTTACACCTACTGAGCGGCATCAGTGGATGGGGAGATGAGTGTTGCTGCCGCCGTAGTTTTGGGTACCCTTGATGTAGTGGTGCGTACAATTGAAACCCAAAAAGTCCGCAGCCCCTCCTCATCGACCCGCGTAGTTGTGGAGACGTATTTAAAGGACTATGATATACCAGACGTGACAAGACGCTACGTAACAAAACTCGGGCGACACGAAACGAAACGCGACACGAACACGACCTGGGTACCCGGCGAAAAGGGATTGTACGTGGGCATGAAATGGCGTACACTATCGGAGTAGACACCGTGGTTGGCACGGTGTCACTCTAACTACAACGCCTCTGAAGGGAGAGACGCATGTCTGAAGACAATTCTACCACAATTCTCTCGACTTACGTGTTTGAAAAACAGGCCATACGCATTCATATTGATGGGCAAGGGCAGGTTTGGTTTGTTGCGGCAGATGTCTGTGATGCACTTGGTATTCAAAATGCCTCTGACACCCTCGACGCATCTTCGCCCGCAAGAAAAGGGTATAGCAATTTTCTCTACCCCTGGTGGGCAGCAAGAAATGCTCACGGTAAGCGAACCTGGTTTATACCGCTTACTTTTCGTAGTAATAAGCCCGCCGCAACAGCCTTTCAAGACTGGGTCTACAACGAGGTTTTTACCGAGTATGGGCCACACTGGGAGAGTATAGGGTGGAGCAAATTCCTCCTCCTCTCCAATCCCCCCGCTGTGCGTCCAGAGCGTGCAGAAATCTCTGAGCAGCTCACCGCCGTCTGGATGTGCTTTAAAAGGCAAGATACCCCAACATGGATTGACAGCCGCGAACTTGCTATGCTCTCCGGTGTCACCTACAACACCGCACGGCAACTGACTACTGTACTTTTTCGGCTCGGACTCTTAGAGCTGGAAGAGCGTCACCCGCGTCACCTGTACCGACTGGCAGGAAGGCAGCGAAGCGTAATCCAGGGATGTATCAACGGCTTGATCTCCACGCAGAAATTATCAAGGCGCGCAAGGGACGCCAGTTACAACGGTGGGATATGGACGAGGCTATAATATCGCGACCCGACTAGACTAGACCTAACCCGACTCAACGTAACTAGACGTCACACGACAACACCCTCTCATGACCAGACAGCACACAACCTCACCCGCCAGCACAAGACACGAACACGACACGCACTTACGGATATGGCGTTGCCGAGGTAGGCACAGTCTCGGTCTCACGTCCCCAGAGACCCGCTCGTGTGAGGACAAGGTGAGATAGCGCGGTTTACCCCGTTCGGTGAGTTACTGCGTATGGCCTGGGCAACAAGGTGGGCATCTGCGGGGTTCATAGTACATCTGGTTCAGCGCGGCGAGCTGGCGACGGTACCCAGCGGTGCGGGCGGCGAGGATAGCACCTCCGACGCTCGCCCGGAGGCGATAGCGCCTTGCCAGCCCATGCCGAGCTGCCCTGCGGCGTAGTACGCAGCTCCGCCATGCCGGTATGGAGGATGTTCCCGACGTTCACGTCCGTGTGTGGCCGCAGCTTCGCTACTTCCTGCGCCTTCTCAAGTGCACTCGTAATCATCGTAATATCTTTGTAATAGTCTGGATAGTACGTTCTGAAGAAGGCTTGATTCTCCGTGTTTGAGAGGAATGCCTGCGCTTCCTCAACTGACGGCACCCGCATCCCACCAGTTTCGGTCTTAAACTGTGCCTGCCACCGGGACTGGAGCAGGGCTTGCTTGACTTCATCGGTCATGCCCGGTTTTTTAAACCACTCACCATAGGCAAAGTTACGGTCTTCGACATTGAGCGTTTCCATCTGGCGCACGATAGAGTCAGGCGTTGCACCGAGGCGGTCAGCGGCTGCTTGCTGCGTCAGGGCATGTTTGGCGGCATTGACCCCACCAAACATCGTGTTATAGTCTTTGTTGGCGGCGTCCAGGGCTTCTTTTTCCTGTGCCGCAGTCTCCCTGGCGGCCACGAGACGGTCTGCAAGCACTCTTTCTGGCGTCGGCAATACGCCGCTGTTCCGTCTCCTTTGCAATGCCAGTCTGCCGCAACTCTTCAGCGCGAAGGCGCCGTGCCTGGACCATCTGGGCCTTTGTCTGTTCACCCTCCACCGCTGTCCTCTCAGTAAGCGCAGACTGTTCTGTGGCGATGTCACGGTTGGCCATCGCCTGCGCGTCCCGTGCACCTTCCTGCGCACGGCTTTGCGCCAGTCCGGCGCTGTGGCGCGTCTCCTCGCCCATGACGGCTGTACGTGCCTGCGCCGCTCAGTGCCGCTTTGACCTGCGCCTGCGCGGCCAGGGCGTCACCCTGCGCTGCCGCTTCAAAGCTCCGTATGGCCCGTGCCTGTGCCGCAGAGTCTGCAAACACGGCGGTCAGTTCCGCGTTACCCTTGATGAGGGCATCATGCGCGTTGAGCCATTTGGATGCCGCTTCCTGGCTGTACTTTCCGTCTATCATGGCGGCATCATAGAACTCAGCCTTGACCATATCAAAGAGGCGATCCTTGGCGTTGCGAGCGGCGGCGTAGTCAGCAAGCATGGCGTTCGAGTCGGTTTCTAGCCCGTATTCCGGTCTGTAGGACTTGAGGTGTGTGGCCTGCATGGAGTCATCGAGGTCTTGCATATAGCGAATAAAGTTTTGCTCATTTTGTGCCTGAGCCGCACTACTCTTCGCTACACCAGGGCCAGGGCCAAAGACCGTGTGCGCCACTTCATCAGGCGACTTAAGCCTCTCCCCGTAAAGGGATTTTTAGCGAGGATTTCCCCCTGGTCCGGCACGCTCTCTGAGCACCACCTCAGTGCGGTAGAGGCTATTGAGCCTCCCTCCAGTCTTCTACTGCCTCTTTCCCCACCATGTTAATGCCGCCTTTATCAATATAGGCATTCACTTCCCCAAAGAACTGCCTAAGCACGATGCCTCGTTCTGAGTAGGGATCAGTTCTGCGCACAGCATTCATAATACGGGAGCGCAGCGTGAAGGCGTCTGAAGCGCTGACGGGTACCTCATCAGCAGTGCGCGGCAGTATGCTCATCAATGCGGTGGTCCGGTTCGTGGCCCTTTTGCACCATGCGCTGCTCAAAATCCTGTACAGCATTACGCGGCGCGGCAGAGCCGCGCCATCTCGCTGTGGGTACGGACTCCTCACCCTCAAACGCCGGTTTATACTTCTGCGTAAGGTTGTAGAGTTCACCCGGCGTGGTGTCCAGGTTAAGGGGGGTACCGTTCGCCTTCGTATGCCTGGTGTCAATGTCCTCGTACCACGCCGCGAAGTTGTCATCGTTACGCTTCACCATGGCGTCGTACTCTGTCTGTGCGGCGCGACCCGCTTCCTGAACGATGCCACGTCCAACTGCCCCTCCTCACCAGTCTTTGCGGCCTCAGTCATCCCCGGAGACAGGTCTTCCACCGTCCCCTGCGCCTTTTGAGGTGCGCGTCCATATCACGCTGGTTCGCCACAGACACCCGATCAGCCTCTTCCCGTGCCGCAAGCACCTGCCTGTCTCTCGCCAGTTCGCGAGCGCGGGCTCCTCCGACCTCGACACGCTCCACATGCTGCGAGTTACGCACGTCTTGCCGATACTGATCCTGCACATCCAGCTTACGCTGCACAAGCTGCGCTTCTTCAGCCCGCGCCTGGGCGCCTTCCTGCGAGCGCACCTGTGTTAGTTGGTCCTCAATACCTTGTAAGTCAAGTTCGGCCTGGTGTGCCCTGGCCGCAGCAAGGTCTTTCGCAATGCGGGTTTCCTGTACAGACTGCGCGTCAGAGCACGCTTATCTGCCTGCGTGAGTTCAACCTGACGCTCTGCGGCAACGAGGCGTCCCTGCGCGTCACGTACAGGGACGCTTCTGTTCCTCTATAAAGGCTTCGAGCTTCGAGGCATTGGCTGTTTTCAGTGGTGTCTCCACCGGTGTACTGTTCTTTGAGGTCAGGACCAGCAAACACCTCTGTGCCCTTACGGAGTATCTGTTGTTCCTGCTCGGCCAGGGACGTTACAAACATCTTACGGACATAGGGGACAGTTTTGAGCCCTTTGATCATGGCGGTGGCTTCTTTGAGCGAGACGCCGCCTGCCGCCACTTCTATGACTACCTGTTCCCACCCTGGGAGACCAACGGCTTTTAGCGACTTCGCTGCTCCAGCCCCGCGTGCTGCGAGCTTCATCCCAGCCCACACGTTTTCCACGAGGAGAGCCTCACTGGCCCGCAGCGCCGGAATGAGCGAAGTAAGGACGGTACCTGTCGTACCCTGCACCAACGGCTGATGAAACAACGTGCTCAATAATTTCGTAGCCTGGTGGTGGCCTTAAAAGCCTTCTCTGCCCGCTATGGTTGTTTCAAAGGGGCGTGTCGCTTCCGGGGTTTGCAGACTGCGCCCGACCTGCTGAAAGATATTGGTCCCACCGGGTTTCTCGCATCCCGACGTACTCAGGAATGTTCCCGTAGGTTTCCAGGGCAACCCCACAGGACGTGCTACCATGCCTGGGAGCATGTCTACGCCCTGGCAATGGACTCACCCACGACCTGGGGGATAGCTGTTGCTGATCCGCCTCCTGCTTGTGGGTTCACGGTGAGAAACGTCGTCGTAGGGGTTGTGTGCGGTGAGCTGCTCAGGTGTCTGCGTAGGCTGCGCAGGCTCTGCGGGTGGTGAGGGTGGTGAGGGTGGCGGCCCTGCCTGTGTCGGTTGCCTGGGAGCGCTCTCCATGGTGACGCCTGGAGCGGCAGGGAGGGGCGACACCTTCCGGCCCTTCCTGGGAGGAGCGCCGCAAACATGCGCGTCTTCATCTTTTCAGGGAGACGGCGGTAGTCCGGGTCCATCTTGATACGCTTGCGCAGCACATCTATTTTCTCATCGAGTGGCAGATTGGGAAACTCGGGGTCTGTGAGGAGACCACCAACCGAAAGAGAGGGGTCTTCTGCGGTGGGGACTGGGGTCGGGGCTGTCAGTGTGGGTGTGCCTGTCTCTTCCGCCACTAGTAGAGGCCCTTCTTCTTCAGGTAGTCGTCCATTTCTTCATCACCTGAGCTTGTCCCACGGGGACGCTTATTCAGAGGCACAGGCGCTGGCGCGGTTGGTGCCCCTGTCGGTGCCCTGTCGGTGCCCCTGTCGGTGCCTGCGTCGTTGGCGCAGTTGGTGCCTGTCGGTGCCTGCGTCGTTGGTGCAGTTGGTGTCGTCGTCGTTTTCGGTACAGGCTTCTCAAACACCTTATCTACTCCGGTGTACGGATCAAGACCCAGCATGCGATTTGATGGCCCAAGAAGTGCTCTGGAGCCAGATAGTTCATCTGTGACCAGGCAAGCTGGGCGACTCGGCCAGGGTTGCGCCGGAGAATCCCACAGATGGGAAGAGTGCGCCGATGCGTTTGGCGTCGTAGTCGGAGACGCGGTCTGATTCAGAACCCACTGAGCGCGCATAGAGCGTGAGTAAACCCTCTTCCATGCGTTTGAGTTGCGCAATATCTCTGCCTAACTGTGTGTTCTGGCTTGTGCGTGACAGGTAGTTGCTCACAGTGTGCCCGGCACGGTCACCCCAACCACCAACGGGTTGTATAAAGATACCGGGATGCTGCGTCCCGTCAGGCGTTGTGCCACCAAACATAAGTGTGTGCATGTACTGGAGATTGTCCAGTGCCGCAACCCGCCCGGCAATCTGTTTATGCTGTGCTGGCGGCAGCAAAATCATCCCAGCGTTTGCCGCATCGGCATGAGTGGGAGCGCGGTCTTTTTCCCAGTGAGCGGGTTGTCATATCCTGCCGGTAACACAGCCCCAGTTTCCGGGTTGATGTAAGCCATACGCGCCGCTGGTTCGAGCGGCCCTGTACTCTTAGAAATCTGTTGCGCCTCGTATTCCTTGAGTTTCAGTGCCGCAGCCCGGTTATCGACAATCTGTTTCGCCTTGACGTACTCTTCAGGATGGGCTTTGAGGAACGCATCCGGGGTCGTCCCCGCAGGTATCTGCTTCGTGTTTATTGCCTCTGCAAGGGATATTTGTACCTCTTCCGCTCCTGGTCACCCAACTTCATGACCGCACCCTCGGCGGCTAACCTCGACGCTCTGAGATGGTTGGCCAGCGGCTCTACCAGATCTATACGGTCTTTTGCCGTGATTTCATTAGGTTTCACGCCTTTTGCTGCGCCACGGTATTCTGGGCAACCTGATCAAATTCATCCCCAACATATTTATACTTCTGTTTTTCTGCTTCTGCGGCTGCGGTGGTCTGCGCCGTCTCCAGGACTTTCCCAGGAAGTTCTGCCGCCTGGACACAGGGTTTGTTCGCTATGTCTATTTCTGCGGTCTGCCTGTGCTGTTCAACGGCCTTCTTAATAGCTTTCGCATCGGCGTACTCACCACTCGCCGCTACGATATCCGCATGCTCGTAGCCCACGCCCCGCAGGGCAAGTGCGCAGCCCCGAATAAACGCGGCTTCTTGCTGGTCTTTGGTGTACGCTTGAGGACCTCCAGCGAAATCGGAGAGATCGTCACTGACTGGCGTGCGTTTCTTCTGGTCAAGTACCCACCGGAGCTGGTCAGGAGTCTGCACTTGTTTTTAACCAGTCACGAATCTGCTTGTTGTGCTCACCTTCGAGCGCTTCCTTTGCGCCGCGCTGCGCCTGCGCAAGGTCGCGGTCATAGTCCGTCGCTTCTTGCGCGAGACCTTTCTCAATAGCGGCAATGGTCTTTGCGTCACCTCGTAAGGCGTTGGGATGCGCCGCCTGTACGCGCTTGACGGCAGCGTCCTGACGCTCGGCAAGAGACGGTGCGCGAGGCATCTGGGGTGCCTGTGGGGCGGCTGCAGGCGCAGGTGCCGTGGGAGCGGGAGCGGGAGCGGAGCGGAGCGGGAGCGGGAGCGGGAGCGGGAGCGGAGCGGGAGCGGGAGCGGGAGCGGAGCGAGCGGGAGCGGGAGCGGGAGCGGGAGCGGGAGCGGGAGCGGGAGCGGGAGCGGGAGCAGTCGTCGGCTTCCACGCCCAGACGTGGTGGCGCTTGAGGCGTTGGCGTCGCTGATCCTGCCACCATCTGCGCGCCCCCGGCTCTGCTGTGGGTGTCTGGGCGCTAATGCGGGCGAGCGTTGCCAGGGCACCGGGGACATATGCCTGCGTCTCTGCAAAAGGTGGAACCCCTTTGTGCTTCTCGACTGCACCCGACCGGCATTGTACGCGGCAAAGGCAAGCGCCTGATCGCCATTATACTGCTGTTTCAGTTTGGAAAAATACGCCACACCGCCGCGCACATTCTGCGTAATGTCGTAGGGCCTATCCAGTTTGTACTGCGCCGCCGTCCCTGGCATAAGCTGCATGAGCCCCTGTGCCCCTTTGGGTGAGGTCGAAAGGGGGTCGAACCTGTTGGCTTAATCGAGATAAGCGTGTACGCTTCTTCACGAGAGACGTTGGGAAATTCTTGCACCGGCAGCGTCTACGGCTTGCTCAATCTTTGCTCGCTGTTCCGGTGGTTTTGCCTTTGAATGCCTGGTAATCCTGAATGCCTCTCGCTGTTACCTTCCCACCCCCACCTGTCGGAGGTGGCACAGATGGCGGTGGTTGTGCAGGCGCGGTGGGGGCAGGGATGGGGGCTTCAGGCATCGTCACCGAAAGAGTCGCTGACGCACAGGTGAGGTGGTCTGCGAAATCCCAGTGTCCGTCCCTGTACCAGCGGTGGGGCGTGAGAGGAGCCCTGTAAAGTCAAATGGCGGCTTCTTTCGCACCAATAAACTGTCCACCCAGGCTGGAACACCTGATCGCCTGATGCTGTTTGAAAGCCGGACGTCCCGGAACATCGCCTCCACGGTAGAGCCACCCTGCACCACTCCTCTGAGGGGTGAATAGGCGCAACGTCATACTGGTCCGTGTCTTTGAGCAGCTTCATGGAGTTCAATTTGCTGTTTCTCATCGTGCTCCCGGCTCTTTCTGGGCCTGCGTAGCAAAAACCGCCAGCGACGCCTGCACCAAAGTTCATAGCGCTAATAAAATCATTGAAAGCTGCCATAATTCTATTCGATCTTAGAAAGTGTGAAGCGATCCCACCACATCCTGAGCACTCTTCTTACTATTACACACGCCACACGCAGGGACGATATTTACTTCAAACAGTGTGCCCTCCGAGTGGAGAGAGAGTACGATATGATCCTGTGTAAGCTTCTTTGTAGCATCTCCGCAATACACACAACGATTGTTATATCCCAGCTTCATAAGATGCCAGTCGCACCTTGTCACTTTCTCTACAGTATTTCCTAACTTCGCGCTGTATACGTATGCGAATAATTAACTGCTCTGTCTCTGTTATTTGTCAACCAAATATGTCTAGCATCTCGAAACCGATCTTTATTATCGTTATAGTATTTACGAATATTTTCTATATTATTTTCGTAGTACTGTTTTTTGTACCCACGTATTCGATCTGGATACTTTTAGTCTATATATGCGTTTCTCTTTGCGTTTCCACTCTCGTACTTTTTCGACATTCGCTTTTCTATACTCTTTATTGCGTAATGCTACGGCTTCTTTGTTTTTCTCGTAACGCCCATGTGCTTTCTTACTTATATTCTCTTTGTTATTTTCTATGATATTGATGTCGTTTGTGCTTATTTACTTTTACTGTACCTCTTCGCCCCCTGTAACACCTTCTCTCTATTTGCCTCTTCCAGACCTTTGCATTTGCCTTGACACATGCTTTACAGGGATTGCACGGCACGCCATTGCTGTGTAAATAGAAGTACGCTATCGTTGCCGGTTTCGTTTCTCCGCACTTAGTACATACTTTTGTGGTACCATTCGTTTCAGACATCGCAATCTCCTAGTCAGATTGTGGTGTTGAGTACGGGTGCGGTACTTGTGGGTACCGTGCCTGTACGTTAAGCCTACTACTCCTAATCAAATAATTTTGAATTGGCCCCAATATTGGTAAAGCCCTCAGCCAGGCGAAATCCCGTTTCAAATGGCGACGGTCCTGGTGCTTTCTCTGATGTTTTCTGGGTGGACGTAGAGGTTGGCGACGGAGCGAGGAACTGACCATACCCCGGTGGGACGACGGCGTTTACCTGGGCGCCGCGTGCCTGCACAAGCCCCTGGAGCCCCCTGAAGAATCTGGGGGCTGAGGCCGGACGTGCCTTCAAAGGTGGAACCAAGATCGGAGATGCCTGCACTCCCGGCGCCAGAGACGAGCGGCGGCGAGTGCCACATTGGGCGCGCCGCCGTACATCGACTTCAGGGCGGGGTTGGTGCGAAAACCTGAGCCGCCCATAAACGGAGAGAAGAGTGAGCGTTGTTCTGCGCAAGAGATTACTGGCTATGGGGTATTCAAGCCCCTCAAAAAGCCGCCTGGTTTCTTCGGGGAACTGGAGCCCTGACGTTTGTAGTCGTGGTGGTGTGCGAGGTAGCTTGCGGTGCTTTGCCACCACCCACGGCACCAGTTAAGAGGGTACCAGCGGCGGCAGCGGCGAGGGCAATCTGGAGAGCCATCAGCTTCGTGCTCCTGTACCTGGTGTTGCATGAGCCGGACGTACCTGAGCAGATATTCAGCGATGCTCGGCGCAGTCATAGGGAATGAGCCCAGGAGGAAACGTCTGGAGTTCCCCCGTGAGGAACATCGCCAGGGCCACCATCTTGTCCACGTTCCTCAGCTCTTTCCCCTGGGCGAGGTCGTGCCAGGCCCGCCACATACCCTGTGCCAGCTCCCTGCACTGCTCCACTTGCTCCGGGGTGGAGCACCACTCGACAACCGTGCACTGCACACAGGGAGAAGCTGAGGGCACGGGTAACCCCTCTGCGTCGGGGTCTAAGTAGTTCGCCCGGACTCTGGCTCTGGTACGGATAAGGATGCGGTCGGCGGGCCGTCAAGCCAGGGAGCCAGGGGCGTTGCATAGTTTAGAGTGTATTTTCCCCCGAAGGGGAACGCGAAAATCAATACGTTAGCACACTTCTTGATTATACACGGCTCTAGTGGTACAGTACAGCGCGTAGGCATCGCAGAGGCCCTGCGATGCCCCGCTAGCCACAACGCTCTCTGGAGGAAGAAGCGCCATGGATACCAACCATCATAGCACTGACCTCATCCCTTTCGCTACACGCCAGATCGGAAACGAATCCGTTAACACCGTCAATGCCCGCGATCTTTATGCGTACTTAGGCATTGCAAAACAGTACGGAAACTGGCTTAAAGTACAGCTAAAATGCGCGCCCATCTTCTTGAAAATATTGACTATGAGGTTTTTACCCTTCAGGGTAAAAACCCTCTAGGAGGCCGCCCCGCACAAGAACATCATCTTTCCTTCGATGCTGCCAAACACGTTGCCATGATGTCGAGCGCCACGAAAGGTCGTGAAGTACGCAACTGGTTTATTCAGAAAGAAAAGAACTCACTGCTCTGCAACAGTCTTCGTCCACCCCTACCCTCGCACCTCTCGCCGCCGCCGATCACGCCCTTGAGGTGTATGAGAGGTTCGGGAAAGTTCTTTAATGCGCCTCTGCATCTTGTGCAACAAGAATTGGTCAAATACATTACACGAGAGATAGGTCTTGACCTGATGCCCCTCCTCAGTGGTGCTCCTGCCCAGGAGAACATTCAGCCCGAAGAAGAGATGCTTGAGCCAACTGAGCTTGCTAAACAGCTAAACGTAAAGAGCGGCAAAGCCATGAACCTTCTCCTTGCACAGATCGGTTGGCAGATACAACAAATTGGAGGTGTCTGGAGGCCGACACCTGCGGGGAGCTTTACGCCATACGACACGCTTGGACCTCCGAACACAGCACCAAACCGGCTACAATTAGAAGTGGAACGTCGAGAGCTGTACGCCGCATTCTCATTGAACGCGGTCTTATTCCTGAAGCACAGGCAAACTAACCATGGCTCGTATCATCCCCTTCCCCGCTCCTGACGCATACCACCTGCGCGGTGAAGCTCGCTGCCTGGGCTGCTGCTACATGTGGGGAAGCCGTCACCCCGGTAGGCGTCATAGCCGCGCTCACCCGCCCAGGCTGCGGCCTGGATCACGGCGTCCTCTGCGGTCAGTGTGAGCCCGAGGGAGGAACCAGGTGGGTGTGCGACTGTGGGTGTGACCTGTTTTTATATCCTGGCGAACGGGTGTCAGTGTCTTCATGTGCGGACACATCCAAAAAGGGTTTTAACGCTAGAGTCTCCTGACACCCAACAGCACAATGAGCACGATCAGTAACACCAACCCCAGACCGCTTGGACCCCACCCCATAGCATGCCAGGACCCCCACGGCGCCACCGGCAGACCACCAAAGACAAGGAAAAGCACAATGATCAGTAAAATGATGCCCATGGTCGTGCCCTACTCCTACCCAAAGCCTTCCTCGTAGTTCTCATAGCCGAAGGCCGGCACTCCCCTCGCGGTGGTGCCGAAGCCCGCACTACCACCACCCACTCCCGGTACCTGAAATCGCCGCCGCCTGTCTGCGCTCATCGGCCTTCCGCAGTGAGTCGGCCATCGACCATAGCGATGCCGCCGAGGTACCGTACAAAGAGGTGTCAACCTGACCTGTCTTTATGCTGCTTCCTGTTCCCGTAGAGACCGAAGGGGGACGTGCGGCGTTGGAAAGGGAGGGTTGAAAGCCACCCTCAGCATTAATAAGCCCGCCAAACGCAGTCTGCTGCCCTTTGCCGATCATGCCCGCGTACTGCTTTGTCGCTTGCGACAGCAGTTGTGCTTTGCCGCGCTGGACCTGTCCGCCCCGGCGTAGCCCAGCTTCCGGGATAGGGCGGAGGAGGCATCTCCATACTGCGTGCGGAGGTCTGTCAGTGAGCCCTGCAGGGATGGGAGAAGTTCAGCCGTACTCCCTTTGGAGCGGGCTCGGAGTTTGCCGAGGGCATCCAGGTAATTTGAGACTTGCAGGGGAATACCTTGCTGTGCCAGCTCCCTGCCCGCTGTGAGAATAGGGTCAGGCTCCCCGGTCCCGAGGTGGAGGTCTGTGTGCTCTCACCACCAGGACTGGTGCGGCCTTGCGCGGCGCCCCCACCGCGCCAATGAGTCCCATACCCGCCGCCGCAAGGGGCAGACCTGTTTTAAGCCCTCCACCAATGGCGGAGAGTAGCCCACCACCACCTGCCGCAGGGGTCGCCGCTGACGCTGCGGGTCCCGCTGTTGCTGCTGGTCCTGCCGCTCCCGGTGCTGCCGCAGTACCACCTACGCCGAGCTGCCCGGCGGCATTAGCACCCATGGCCCCTGCCGCAAAGAGCGCCGGGATCGTAAAGGCGTTGCCAAAGATATTGGCGACAGGTCCCTGAAACTCGTCACGGTTGGCGTTCCCCGCCTGCACCATTCGGTTCCAAATCTGGAGGTCTTGCGCCATACTTGGGTCAATATTCTCGTTGCCGTACTGCCCACCAATGCGCACCGCACCAGGGAACACCGCCAGTGGCGAGGGACTATGACGTAATCGGGTTGGCAGACTCATCACCCGAATTGTAGCGAAATGGCTGGCCCGATCTCGACTCCGTACTGCGCCTTCGTGTAGTCCGATGCCGGGTAAGCATAAAGCCCACCATCATTCTCACTACAGGCAAAGCTCCACTGCGGACATAGTCCTGGGGTAAGTTGTTCCATACATCGAGGAAGCGCTGCTGCCCTGGTCCAATTTATACCCTGGACTAAGACCTTTCGGTATATGACTGATCGACCCCGAGCTGTTTAAAGAAGCCACTGAGACGGTAGCTACAGAAACGGGGGTAGCAGCCAGAAGAGTGACGCGCCAGATGTGCCCTGGAGCCCTGCGGGAGGGGGTAGGGGACGTTTTGCCTGCCGGTTGTCGGGGGCATCCTCGCCGTATAGACTGGCGCGGCACCGACGTAGATGGTAAGTGCTGACTGCACAAGGAGGTCGATCATCTATCTCGAAAACGCTTGAGCTGTTGCACAAAGTCAAACGAGACCAGACCTGTATCGAGGAATACCTGGGGTTCAGGCTGTGCCTCGTAGAGACAGCCGAGAGCGAGTCACTACGGTCCTGGAGGTGAGTGAGCCGGAGAGTTCGAGAGCGATGTCATGGCGCGTAACCTGGGGTTCACGGGTGGGGAAGAGATCAAAGCCTACTTCGCTTAGAGTGGAGAGGTTGCCACAGCGTTTCCGTGAGGGCGCCCCGGTCGTACACCGCCGCCACGAGCACGTTTTGCCCCGTCGTTTGTCCCTCGGCGGTTATGTGCGTGACGTATTTCCCTCTTGGGGTTGTCCCAGATCTGTAGGATTTGGTGCGCGCCAGAGCGGCAATAGGGGTAGTCACGTCGGTATAGAAAAGGGGTCTTCAATACGGTAGACCACCCCATCCGCACCCCCAGCCAGGAGTTCCCTGGAGAGATTATCGAGAAAGAGACTCCGTAAGGTCGTCAGTGCCGAGGAATCGAAGAACGCCTCGGTGAGTCTGCCGTCCCTGCGAGTTGGGCTTAAGGACGAGATGTTTGTTGAGGACATGCGAACTGGAGTCGCAGTAGAGGAGCACCAACATCGAACCCGTGGGTTCGTGGAGGAACTCCAGCCTGGCAAGCACAGTCGCAGCCGGATCGGTGTTCCAGCCGAGCTGGCCATCCACGGTGAGCCCCTGAAAGAAGGGGTCGATTCCCCCGGTGAGTTTCGCTTCCTGGACGCCCTGGTGCTCGTAGATACCGTCCTGCGACACCGTAAAGATGCGATTATCGCCCGAGGTACACGCCCACTGACTGACCGCCCCCTTGTGCCGTCCAACCCCACAGGAAGGAAGGTCTCCTGACCAACGCCCACCACGTTGTACTCTGAGGGCTGTGGTCCACACGAACGTCTGGGTGGCCTGGGCAATGCCGGTGACGGCTTTGTACGAACCGTCGCCAATGAGGGCAAAGGCGTCTTTGGGCCAGTTATCGGCGCGGTTTTCCCGTCCTCGTAGGGTTTGCGAAGTGCAGGCGGTAGCCATCTATAATCATAAACAAGTGGCCAGTGGCGTCCGGGCCAAAGAGAAAGCGCGTCGTGCCTGTGGGAGGCAGGTCGTTATCGAGTTCCAACTGCGGCGTCCTGAGCACCAGTGTGGCGTCGGAAATAGCGTCCACGTAGGGAGAGGGTGCCGTGTCGGGAATCTCATCGACAAGCACAGCGGTATCGAAGATACCTCCCTTGCGCCAGATCATCATGTGGTCAATCTGGGTGTCGCCCGGATGGTTCGCCCCTCCCTGGACAACATTGGAAATAGTGAGGCTAATACGCTGGCGATTGGTTGTGAGCGGGACGGTATACTGCACAATACCCGAGGGGTCTTTGGGCGGGTTGCCCCTGGCGCCCGTGTTTGTATTGCGGTAACACACCGTATACTCGATGTCACCCTCGATGCCTACCCCACCCCGCAGCTTAAAATCATCCAGATTAATCGTCACACCACCGAGGGAAGAGGTGAGAAATCCCACCCGGAACCCTTGCGCGTGGTGCCAGTCCCTTGTCAGGTCACCTCCCATACCGGGCAAACTCGTTCTTGCGAATTTGCACCTGGTTCCACTGGTTTTGCCCCTGCGAAATGACCGCGAGCGAGCCAATCGTCACCGAATAATAATTGTGTAAAACGACGTCGCGACGCTTGTAGACGCGGCATCGACGTCAATATCAAATTTGCATGAGGAGCAGGTTTTGCGGGCTATCGACACGCACCCAGAGATGAATATAGTCGTCGTCTTTGACAAGATTATCGCCGCCAGCCAGGCCGTCAAGATTGATTTCCACCGTGGCAAACGCCGCAATCCCAAAAAGTGGAGGGCGCACCGGAAAATGCCACTGATCCGGGCGCAGTGATATAGTTCGCGGTGTCGTCCACAGGCCCGGTCGCCAGACCAAACCCGGTCCATTGCGCCGCGCTATCCATACTATTAATAAGCTGTGTGATATCAGGGCCAGAGCAGCGCTCACTGGCGGCGCGGTTGGGGGGCAATGCCAATGGTGGTAAGATTCGTCCCATCATCTTTGAGGGCCGTGGTGCCCGACACAAAGTACTTGTGGAGATGGCCATGCCCATCAGGCATGATTGGCATCGGACACCACTGGAGCGCCAACGGTTGCAATGGCACTCGCACTCACCCACTGCCCCGTAGCGTCGTCACGCAGCCGGTAGAGTGTCGCAAGCACCTGGGCGTAAGACACCGTGTTGAGCCCGCCCGCCGCAATAAAAGTCGAGAGATAGCTAATCGCCGCCGCGAAATCAGCGAAGGACCTTCTTGACCACCCCGGACGCACCGAGGGCAGACCAAGCACCTCGATCAAGTCGGACATTCCTCGCCAGGCGCAGGCTGTCATCAGGAATCTGATCCGGTTCCCCGACTAACACGGCGCCGTGGGTCCATCTACTCATGTGAAATGGCTGCTGGGGCATAGCGTCCTAGAGCTTCATTATGAAACACAGCGCAAAAAACGCCGGTCGGTTGTTCGGTTGTTGCGGACAGCGCGGTGCCCTCTGTCCCGGTAATTGTATGGGTGTGCGTGGCTGATCCAACCGTGGTTGTCGGTGCACCTGTTGTCCCCACGGTCGTTGTTGCTGACGGCGTTCCGGTACCGAACGTATTGGTGTGGTTGTGCGCCAGGTTGAGCGTATCGGCGCCGCCTCGTCGCCCCAGGGGCATACGCGCCACCTGCACCAGGAACAAACCTCCCACGTAAGTCCGGGGTACTGAGTACCATCGCAAAGGGCAAAACCTGGAGGAATTGTTGCCACGGAGCCGGACCACATAAAAATCATCCCTGCCACGACTTGACCAGGCGAGAGGGCATTAAATGCATCGGCAATCGCGGTACGTATTTCCTGACGTAAGGCGTCTGTTATACCGCTGTGCTGTGCGTCGAGCTGGGATTTGATGACCACTTCATCCTGCGCCGTAGCCGGGGCGACGGCCCTGATGGCGTTGCCGCGCACATCGAGCGAGGAGTGAAACGTGGGTGTGCCCCGCAGTCCGGCCTGGGCGTCCAGGTGATTATACGTCTGCTGCAACCAGAATTGCACAGAGCGGCGCAGCGACTCAATATCTGTGCCGGTAATGTGAGGCGTGCCAAAAGAGCGTTGAGGGGGCATAGACGTTTATCCGGACTTGAGTACGAGGTACTGCTCCCACAGCGCGAGTAGCTGCGCCGCGCACTGCGCCACGGGGAGGTTCTGGCGCTCAGTCTCGCGTTCTGCGAGCTGGCGTACCGTCTCCCAGACGAGCGTATCATCAAAGTCAAGCAGACCGGGGGAGCGTATCTGTGGAACCGTCAACCTGTGCAGCGATGTCTTCGCAGTAGAACACCAGGAGGTTCCCCGAATATCCTGGGAAAGTGGGGTAATGACCGGGACTGTGGAACCTGTGCGCACAGGTGCGGGAATAATGCGTATGGTGCCCGGGTTCTGGTTCTCGGTTGTGTAGTAAATGGGCTCCCCTCGTAAGTCTTCCCACTGTGCCTGGAAACGGCGATCCAGTTGCTTCTCAGTCGCGTAGCGCAGGACACGCTCATCATAGAGGACGTGAAAAATATCAACCACCTGGTCAGGAAGCGCGTAGACGGCTTGACCTCCAGAGCCTGCAGCCAGGCAATCTGTGTAAAGGCGGAGAGGCGGGCTAAACGCCTGAGTGATTCCTGGTGCGCAACCGTGAGCACGCTGGTACGGTTGGCAGAGGTGTCGGTATCCCGGAGAAACCACCGTATGCGCTCAAGTTGGGAAGAGAGGGTGGTCACCGCTGTCGTTCCTCCCACGCCTCTTTACCGCCTCTCCATGTCTCAAGCGCCGCTTCCAAAAAGTCCATGGCCTGGATAAGATGATGGAGAGTCCCCTTTGCTTTCTTTGATGCAAATGGGTCGATACCCCTTCGACCAGAAACGCACAGATACCTAACGCTCGTGTAAGCTGCGTAGAAACTTCGTCCACAGTTACGCCGCCCCTTCTTTCTTCTGCTGAAGGTTCAGTGCCGTGGCAATGCGCTGAAGGCCCCGCTCGGCATAGGGCATCCCCTCTTTCATGGGGAGGAGCCCCGAGGCGATCTCAGCAATAACCGCGTGATAGGTCTCCTGAATGTCGGGCTCCTGTGCAGCGTTACTTAACACCAGCACAGACGGTGTAGCTTCAAACATGATGGTAATCGTTACCTGGCCAATCGGACGCTTGTAGAGGCCGAGCCAGAGAAGACCATGTAGCCAGTATTTGGTCACGTCCCCGCGCTTCCGCATCCAGCCGTTATCCAGGGCAAGCGACCTCAGTGTGGTGAGTCTCAGTTCTCTCCCTTGCCCTCCCTGACCTCCAGAGCCGGTGACGTCCCCAGCACCACCCGCTTCACCTTACGGACGCGTCCGAGGAGTGGAGCGCCGTGCGTGTCTGTGAGCGTGCGTAGATCGAGGAAAGGCTGGTCCTCCCCTATACTCACGGCGACTCGCTGAGAGAGGAGCTGCGGATACACAACGCACAAGAGGCGCTGCGCCGGGTTAAGTCCCGCGTCTACGACCTCCTGGGGAGGGTAGAAGAGGCTTTGCTCCCCCAGCTTCGAGGTCGTGAGGGTAATAAGTTGATCGAGTCGCATATCTAGACACCACACATAGCATATTCGACCTGTGCCGCCGGGCCAGCGGACTGATTAGAAATGGCGAGTGCCGTAAGCAGGATACCCGCGAGCAGCAGTGGCGCACCGGCTTTGAGGGTGATGGCGACATTCGACCCTGTGAAACCGAGCGTTACACCAATGTCCTGGTCCGCGACGATCATCACGCCTTGCAGCGTCGTGAGTCCCCCAACGCCAAACTCAATGAGCGACTGGTTCACCGCCCCCACGCCAAGAGTCAAGTGGCGCACACCTGTCCACGTCGCCACTGACTGACTATAATCGACGTCAAAAGTCCCGTTCGGGCCATGTTGACCAATGACGCCCAGAGATGCGCGGGCTCGCATGGTGCCAGGCATTAGTCTGTGTCCTGTGCCGGTTGTGCAGCCTCATACGTGGATTTAATGTTGTCATTAAAATAGCTGCCTGCTGACTGTGCCAGCGTGAGTTCCCTGAACACTTCCGGGGCACATCAGCATACGTGTACACACGCTGACCCCTGAGAGTAACGCTCAGTTGTTTCGTGACGGGGTCGTAATCAGCCGAGTCGATAAACGACGATTTGAGTGGCGTCATAACGATTCCTTATACGACTATACGACTATACGACTATATGCCTATACGACTATACGACTATTCTGCGCCGCCGTCGCTATAGGCCACTGTTGGCGCGCACAAGATGGGGACGTAGATGGCACAGGTGAGCAGCGCCACAACAACAATGAAACGCACAAGCATCTTTTGCATAGTTTTTACCTTTCCTGTGGGACCGGAGCATCGAGTGGTAACTGATCACTCGCTTCTCGGTGATTATTATAATTCAGCATATCATGCTGGTGAAAAAGACGGACAAACTTCGTTTCCATATGTGCATTATGCTCATCGACTTTCTGTTCAAGTCTTGCAGTTTGCTGTGCCAGGAGATTGTTTTGCGCCTCCATCTTTGCTTCCATTTGCTGTCTATTCGTATGCACAAGTTCCACAAGTGTAGCTTGATTCTGCGTCAGGGCAGTGAGCCCTTGTTTCTGATTAGTGGTGACAGTCGTACCAATACCATAGCCCAATCCACCGACGACAAGAATAAGCAAGACATTAATAATGTGCGGACCAGTAATACTGACGGACTTGTTACCTGCACCAACTCTTAAATGTCCTATTCCCATTGTCAGCCATGACTAATGGCTTCCTTGCACTAATCTTGCGAGGGACTCTTGTCTTGTTTGATCGAGTGCCTGGATTTGCTTACCAGCGTCACTAGCGATGCGGCACAGCGCCACGTCCACGAGGGCAGTGGGATAGGGTAAAAATCACTTCTGTCCGAGAGATCAGGGCGCACCGCTTGCATCACATACGTACCCTGACAATGAAATTGGGGAGGGCATTGGCGTGTGGCGCGGGATAGAGCCAGAGTGTGCGCCCGGTGACGGTAAACCTCGTAGGTGTTGCGTGTGTGCGCCGGGGTCTGACGGTGAAACGTATTGGGGTCGAGGTATTCAAGATCAGTCGTGCGTGCCTGGTCAAAAAGATACAACCCGCGTTTGTTCCGCACCCTGGGGAGAATAAGACGCCCGAAGTCATCAGGCAGTGGGTAGCTCGCATCTCCCACAGACGTTTCAACCATGTGATCATTGTACGTGAGATACGCCGGTATGTCAGACACTTCAAGTATTTCTAGTAATGCATTAAATAGGTATAACTCAGCTTCTGTCGCGTCCGCTTTCTGCTCTCCCGGTGCGAGGAGACCTAAGCGCTCCATACGAGGGAGCATGATATCTAAGAGGTCTGAATACAGAATACTCACCGTCCGTACCTTCGTCTACCCCTGCCGAAGCCTATGCGTTCGGACGAAGTGTAGAACCGCTGACGCTGTCGGTGTTCCCATTGACCATAGTCCTGAGTATCTCAGTCCGTTCCTTATCAAGAACAGGGAGTGCTCGCTGGGCATCCTGGTTGTTCACTGAATCCCCTGCGAGCCGCCAGAGCGTTTCGATTTCAACAGCCTGTGCGTAGGGGTCAGGAATCTCGTATCCGTGTTGAAGTGGCCTGATGATCGCCTCGACCACATACACCTTATCAGGAATAGCCATCAAATACAACGAGTTACTTACGAGTGTGAACCAGGCTGGTTTGCCAGGTGTGCGACTACGTGAGAGTTCGTAACGCGGGTCGTAGTAATGGAGGTCAGTTGGTGTCTCGTCGTCCGGTTCCCCACAGCGAGACCGGACCTGCGTGTTTCTTCCGGGGACCAGAAGCCGTAATTGGGGGAGACCGTATATCTCTACCCCCGGCTGTGTGCGAAGCAGTTCGCGGTTCATCTGCAGGAAGTGTTGAAGCTGGTACCTGTTGGCGAGGTACCTGATAGCAAAACCGATATAGGTCTTCCACCCGTCACGGTCAAAAAGCCCGTTGCCGCATCGACGAGTCTGGAGCCGTTGCAACCTCGGTACAAGCTCGTTGAGAAGAGCAGTTCCGCGCATATAATACCTTTATAAATCAAATACTTAGTTCTGCAGATTGAAGCAATGCCACGCGCCGTCACCCAGCTTGACCGCGAGGGCGCCGCCGCCGCCCGCCGTGCACATATTATTGGTTGGAGAGACGACCATACAACTGACGCAGTAGGCCGTTGACCCCTGACCGCCAAAGTTGGAGAGTTCGCCAGGTTGATCGGCCCGGCTTGAAACGTCCCTCCCGTGCCGCTGTAGGGATGGGTAAACCCGCTGATATAGTTGCCCGCAATCACTCCACGGTTATCGGTCACCGAGGGGATAGCAATGCCTACCGTGTTGGCTTGATCGAACACCAGGAGCGAGTTGCCGGTAATGGTGAAATAGAGCGGGCTTTCCCCACGGACATTGCCCGAAATTTGAATGCCGTACACATTAGGGTGCGCCTGAGAATCAGGTTACTGGCAATCGTCATGAGACTAACATTGCCGGACACCGCGATAGAGGCCGCACCGGGGGGGAGCGGGACCGAGAATTGATTGAGTTGATCTGTAAATTCGCTACTTGTGTTCCAACAAGACCCGTTTGGACCAAAATGCCGTACTGCGTAAAATTCTCAATGCTGTTGTGACCGATCATCATATCGCCAAACCCTGGTGCTGGATCAGGATTGACGTGGATACCAATCGGAAACCCCAAAATCTTGTTGTTGGTGACCCGCTGACCGCTCGTTTGAAAGAGCATGCCCTGCACACCTGCCGGAGGCGTGGTAGCAATGGTATTGCCCTGAATCTCATTGTCGCCCGCATCCCAATTGGAGGAGGTACGCACAAGAATGCCCGTGTGCTGAACCGCGCCTATCGTATTACTGAGTATATGCGTATAGGTCGAATCTGGCCAGGTGAATACAGACATACTGCGCATTGCACGTAATGTTTTGCACCGTCAAGTTTTGCTGCGCATCTTCCGTGGGCGTAGCGGTGACGGCATGAATGGCCGCTCCCCGGTTTTGGGGGCTGAGGGTGTGAAGGTGAGGTCCCTGATGGTGAGTCCTGAGAAGAATCCCCCGGCATGCCCGAGGTATTGAACGTATCCCCGTCCAGGTTGGTCGCCAGAAGAATGCTGTTCGTGCCTTGACCTTTGACCGTGCCCGCACTTTTAATGACAATCGGTGCCGAAATGAGAAAGGTGCCCGCTCCAAAACTGAGCACCCCGCCGCGCACCTGGCCGTAAAGTTGCTGTTGTGCACTGCGGGCATCTTCCGCTGCCTGAATGGCCGCCGTATCGTCATGCGCCCCAGTGGGGAGAGCGCCGTAGAGCGGATCAGTGGGCTCAAAAACCCCCGCAGCGCATACGAGGCGGGTGGGCGTAAGTCCGCTACGGCTGTTACCTGCGAGTTCGTAATCGTCGTTTTCATGAGCCAGACGCTGCCTTCAGGCAGGGACGGCTGTGTCGCAGACGTGCAATCCACATAGATGTTTGACGTGCCTACCCGGTTAAACGCGCTGCCGGGAAGCGTGGGCATGTCAAGCACCTGGCGCGTGTTCGTCGCGCTAAAGGTCTGTCCCTGCGCTGATCCAACCACCCAGCAGACGTCAGAGCCGGGGTTCGCGCAGTTGGCCCCAATGTTGGGCGCCTCGTAGTCAATAGAGACAGGTCCACCCCCACCATCAGCCGTGATACGATCTCGCGTCCGTCGTAAATGCTTCCAGGGCAAAAGGCGCAGTCGTGCACAGCAGAGGAGAAGGTCCACTTCCCGAGATGCCGTGTAGTCCCCCGGAAGCGACATAGGCTGCCGGGGGCGAGAGCGTCCGCAAAATAGCCGCAAGCTCGCCGCGCAGAAAGGTTTGCAGATGCGTAAAAGCTTGCATTCTGCACGGGTACAGGGGTAATTGGCTCATTCCCCGCCCCAAGGGCATACGTCGCGGAAACCACAACCAGCATAACCAGGAGTATCTGTATCTTTAGCGCACGTATCACAAATCGTCACCTCACGCGTAAGACACGCAGCGCCCGTGATATTTCCGCCGGTGGTGGGACGCCGGTACTGCACTCGTCACCGCAAAGGGCGCACTGGTCACACTGGTGGCCCCGGTCGCAGAGGCGGTGAGCGTAAACGTGCCTGGCGTATCAATAATGAGGTTACTAAACGTACACACCCCACTGACCGGCGTACAGGTGAGCGTGCCACTTAAGGTCCCGGTGCCCGACGCCTCTGTAACCTGTCACCGTGCCCGCAAAGGCGGTGTTAATGGCGTCACCCGCGTCAAGAATCTGCACGACCGCACTAAAAACCAGGTCTTCGGTCGCCGTCGTCGGTGGCGTGAGCCAGGCCAGGTGCAGCGGGCTCACGGTCGTCCCAAAGTTATAGGCCCCACTTCCATGGGCACGCCAAAGGCCGTGACGCCTGTGGCATCCAGCGGTACCGTGGCGGTGAGATTGACGCCAGCGTCAATCGCAGGGCTCCTCCGCGAGTAACGTACAGTTATGGGTGGAGAGATTGGTCAGTTTGAGGTCCGTCGTAATGGGCGCAGCGACGGTAAACCGCCTGTGCCCGAGTTGAGGATGGTACCCCGCCGTGAATAATGTTATGATCGACAATCGCCCCACTGGCGCCGCCATAGATCGTAATGCCACCCGCGTTGTTCTTACAAATGTTATTTTTTATGACTGGCCGGATACTGCCCTGATTCGATCCCCACCCCGATACAGAGCGGACTGTCCACAATGGTATTGTTATAGACTTTGGAGTCCGTATCGCCAAAACATATCAACCCCACCGCCTTTGACGACCCCATAAATCACGTTGCTGTGGACGATGGCTCCGACTTGCGAACTGTTGAGCACCAGACCACCTGTGCTCCTTCCCAGCCCGTCTCCCGGTATTGTAGACGGTATTGTACCGAAAGATATTTCCGCTCCACCCGCCAGGAGGGCCAGCGGAATCATTATATTGCACACCGTACCCGCCGGTGTCGTGGAAAATGCTCTTTTCGATAATGATGCCGCCTCGGGTGGCATAGATCGCATAACTCCCCTGTGGTCGCCAAACGTTTGATGCGTATCATGCATATGCACATTGGTAATCAGCATATTACTGGCTGCTGCCTGAATGCACAGCGCTGTCCCCCCGCCGCCCCCATTGTTGGATGCATCTTTACATTCGAGGTCCTGGAATATCGCCCCGGTGGCATTGATACCCATCGAAGCAAGATACACGTGGTAGACGCCCCACAACTCATGTTGCGGCCATATCGAGATTGATACGAAGAAACTTCCAGTAGGCTTCGCCGTTACTCGCGCCAAAATCAAGCCCCGTACACGACCCGACGGCGGTTGCAGCCACACCGTTTCCCGGATGGCCTTGCAGGGTAATCGGGTTGCCCACGGTGCCACTGGCCAGCGGTTGCACCCACGCCTTAAACGTCTCAATATACGTGCCCCCACGCATATCAATAATATCGCCTGCCACAGCGCACCTTGCAGCCCCATCGTTGCCGCCAATATGGCGTTTCGGGGTGGCAATGTTGGTGGCGGCTGTGCAGTTAGCGGTACTGAACGGGGTATCGACACCAGTGAGAGACACATAGAAGGTGGCCGCCTCCAGGTCGCTGAGGCTTGCTAGCGTGCAGATGCCCAGAGTCGCGAGAACAACGAGCCGGAACCAGTTCCTCACTGTACACCTCCTGTTCGCACGAGAACACATTTGTAAAGCTTGCCCAGTAGGGTATAGACATGCGTTTTAAATCTTGTAAGCGCCACTCTGGCCGTGGCTTGATTATTCAGGGCATCAATGCTTGTCTGGACCTGTTTCGCATCGACGTCCAGGACACTGTCCACTTGCTCCAGCGTGGCAGTGCAGGGTGGTTCAGTGATCACGGCCTGGAGATGAGCTGCATACGCATTTTCGCCCGCAACAAGCAGGTCCACCGTGGCTCTCCCCGCCGCGTCTTTTTCCACAATGAGTCCACCCACAACCGCCAGGTAGCGTTTCTCCGGCGTCCCCTATAGAGTGCCCGTTGCGCGAGTGTCTCGCTCTTTGGGCACGAGAAAGCACCCTGGGAGCAGCGTCAGTTCGTCCATCATCGTCGAGTACTGGGGGTCCCTGAGACCACTTTCATCACCGCAAATCATGTCACTCGCCCCCGCAATGCTACTCCAGACGAGGAGTAAACCTATTGGTAACCATAAAATATCCTTCAAGGGGACTGTCTCCTTTGAGTTGACAGGGGAATTGAAGGTTGGCCTGCAAGGCCAACAGCCTTGTCTTCCTCGACAGATGGCGTTCAATGTTTCAGGCGCCTTGTTTAGACTTTGTTTACTGTTCCTACTTGACATATTGAGGTATACTCTTTTCCAATACGGTCCTGAGCGGTCAGGAATAGCTGGTGTCCAGCGCCGCATACCGCCTCATCCAGGACGCAGCTCTTTGAAATTTCAGCTTCGCCGGGTTGCGATGGAAAGGCCCTCGCGTAAAAGTTGAACCGACGAATGAGAAGCACTGCTGCACGCCGGGCATGCTCGGCTGCGTGGGCACGGTGGACTGTGCCCGTAAACGGGGAAACCTCTGGGCTCCTCTCAGAGCTGGTAACCGTAACCGGGAGCATCTTCGGATGGCTCCTCTTCGGTGTTCGAAGCCGCCTGCTTTAGCTGGCGGAGGATGTCACACACGTACCAAGACAAGGATGAACCCTCTTCGCATCACTGTACTCCCCTCTGCGCCCCTGAGTCCTGTGCCGTGCCGACAGAGAGCCCCAGTCGTGTTTATTTCGCCAATAAAGCCATTCCCTGAGCGATCCGGAAAGGGAAACAAGGCCGGCAGCGCCGCGCCGTGGACGCACTCATTCAGAGGGAGATAGATGGCGGCTTTATGCGCGATCTGTCCACCCCCACGGATCTTACTCTTATACAGGTGGAGAATCTCCGTCGCACTGGAGGCCAGGACTATCAATGCGGATATCATTGAGGCTGCCGGGCAGGGTGCTCTCGTTATCACGGCGGCCAAAGACCAGAGGGTACGTGCTGACCACATAGGGAAGCCCGCTACCGCCGCGCGTCGCTTGATCGAGAACGCCATCGACATACACGGTGATATCGTTGTTGATTGCAGCGGTGGTACTTCGTCACAAAAACATACAGACATGGTGCTCAGTGTTGCTGGCATCGTTCATGGTCGAGGAGGTATCGCGCTGACCGTGCTGGTCCCAGCGCTGTCTTTGATCAGGCCGGAAAGTTTGTTACTGGTCAGGTTGGACTGAATCGCCCAGCCTTGTCCTGCGCTATTTGGCTTTTTATTGACGACCCCGTGACGCCCCCGTGTTCGTAGACAGGTACCAAAAACACACAGAGAAATTCGTATTGGCAAAGTCAAATGGCGTCGAGACACCCGTATCCAGCTTTTCACTCACCCCGCTAAACGTCACCCCGGTTCCAGTCCCGCTGCGCAGAGCGACACCAGGCGAAGAAGCACGGCGATGAGGACAAACAACCACGCCAGTGGATGGTGGGTACGTGTCTGCATAGCTACTGCTTCCTATAGGTAAGGCGAGCCCTGGTGAGTTTCATGAGGCCACTCGTTCGCGGTATCACCACTCTCACCCGCTTGTCTGCAAAACTTTGACCTCGTCCTGGGTCTCCCGCCGTGAGACCGCCCCGATCCGCCAGAGAACACCCCACATAATCCGCCGCCCCGACCACTCCCGGAATAGTATCGTTACAGGCCGTGGCTGCCCCGTAGCCCGTTTCCTGTTGTTGATGAGCGTGGAGCCGTCCGCCTTGACGCGCATGAGACTCACGTCTACGCAGCACCAGACCCGTCGTCATAGCCGACATAGAATACCAAAAACTAAAGATCGGGTTGGTTAAGACATAAAACGAATCAATGGGCACCGAAAACTCCCACACGACACACTGACTCACCGCGCTATCAAACACCAACTCCGTGTTGAAACCGCTCGAATCAATGTAGGGAGAATTCGTGCCGGAAGTTTCGCGGCCTGGATGCCGAGCTGAATAGTGCCTCCAGTGTTTCCTCCCAACTCTTCGCAGTACCAGCCCCTTCAAGTCCCAGCACCCAACACTCCGATAGCCACTGTATTGTCCCGTCACCGCAGGGAGAGAAGCGTTGTTACCATTAATGGTGTCGGTTCCGGTGGGCACGAGAATCAGGTCGCCCGTGAGCCTGTGTCCACAATAACCAACTTTATATACCCGGTGGCAAGAATATCGTCACTTGCGGGCATGGTGAGCGTGGCGCCGCCACCGCCTACCGTCACGAGGACAAAAACTCGTGAGGCCAATCGTGGTCACCCCACTCAGCGGCACGGCATCATACCGCATCGTTTGATGCCGGTGCTCCCTGTAATACGGATGGCCGTCCCCAGTGGCGACGGTGGTGGGGTTGGCAAGGAGGAATGGCATTCATCCAGCCATCACCCGTACTATTACACCGCTTCAGCGGGTAGTCACCCTCGTCCAGTGTGGCGACACTCACCCAGTCTTTATTCGGCGTACAGGTGGTGGGCAGGGCAGCCCTCGTCTGCGACTTCCGTAAAAGGACGGGTGGCGGTTTTGGTAGTAAAGTCTACGGTCACTCTACGCCGGGCACCGGAACCGCCGCCCCGGTCCGTATCGCGGACGTGAGCCCCAAAGGACGCCCACCCCGGAGTAGTCGAGGTAGCATCATAGATGACGCCCTGGCTTTCTCCTGGGTTGAGCGTCACGTGTCCGCCAAAATAAAAGCGGCCTGCCGCACTCGACAAGACGCTTTGATTCGGAAGGTGGAGGACATGGGCCCCCACGTTGCGCAACATTTTGATATCGCCAGGGCTGCCAGCCCCCAGCCCACTCACTCACGCGGTCCGCTGTGCCGCCGTCAATCCGAATCACACTCGCCGCAGTTAAAGCCAGTCGGGGTGTAATCATTCACGTCTCCACCCAGCGCTGACGGGCTAATATCCCCAGGCAGCGCAAAGGCACCTGGCGCATTTAAGACGGTAGGATTTGGGTAGGTTCCACCAAGGGAGCCACCAGCCGTACCAGTCGGTGGGGCACCGCCCGCAGGGAGGTCAGCGGAGCGACGAGGGCACGAAAGCGCCGGTGGCGTCGCGGCGCCGGTAGGGGGGCCTGCATAGACCAGATTCGGGGCCTGATTGAATTTGCCCACGGTGAACGTGCCCGGCCCCGGTAATGGGGGAGCCGCCGACAAAAACTCTTCGGGCATCGTGAGGGCCACGGACGTGACACCAGAGGAGAGCGTGGCTGGGAAAAAGGGCTGCGGAATAATAAGGACGTTGGCGAGCCCACCCACCAGGGTCGCATCATCGAGCATAAACCCCACGACATAGCCACCAGGCGGGGGCGTCGGTTGGGCATGACAGCGGCCCGCTGCGATCGTCGAGGCTACCAGAAAGGTCCCTGCCATGCCCGACCCATTCGTGGCATCCATCATACACTGTGCTGGTCCAGCTAAGGTCAGAATCGCCGTGGTGCCTGTGGTGCCAGCGCCACCACTCACGAGGTAGAGGGGAATCGTGGTATCCGTGACCAGGGCTGTCACCATACCCGCCCCGGTATTTTTGGCGAGTAAGCCAACGGTCGTCCCGGGGGCGGCATTGGTTTTGGGAAACGTCGCACTTGGAGGCAAAACCTGTGACTTGCGCGTCGCTGTTTCTCGGCCCCAGACCCAGGAGCAGACCCAGGAGCAGCCCCACGCACATCACCACCAGTACGAGCCACCTACGCATAACGGTTGTCCTTTCTCACTTCTAGCGCATCCCGGCTTGCCGGTGCGACACTTCGTCCAACTTGCTCGCGGTAGAGTGCCAGGACATCTCCCGCTGACAGCGCGACACTATACACCCGTAGCTTCATCAATGGCACCCCTGATAGGGATAGGTCGTGAGGCCGTCACCATGGGCGCCGAGAATCGTGTTGTTCCCCGTGCGATCAGTCCAACGTATGGCGCTACTTTGGGTGCCAGAGGCCACGGGCAGCCCATTGACGTAGAGCTGTTGGCTGCCTGGAGTCACTGGTAGGCAAGGTGCGTCCAGACGTTCATGGGGAGAGAGGCAGGAGGAAGGTCAGTCAGACCAGGAATTGCTTGCATAATAATAGAAGCCCACGACTCTATCGGGAGCAATGCGCAGGGCATGATAACTGCCCAGGGTGAGCACCTCGGCATTGGCGCCTGGAAAGCCACTGGGACGAATCCAGGCCGCCAGGGTGAGGGCTAGCGGCGTTCCGAGCAAGCCGGGACTCGTGACAATGCCCGTGGGGGTACCGGGAGCCGCACACCACTCACGCCCCTCTTCGCTGGCCCCCAGCCCGCCCCGGCGCCGAGCGTACCGTTGTGCAGGTTCGCCAGTGCTATCGTGGGCCAGCGTTCCCGTGTTTTCGTCAAACCTTAAAGTCCATTACCAGCTCACTGACCGGGCCAACCACAGGGAGGGCAATGCCCTGCATACCACAGGTAGCGCCCGTACCATCACGAGCGCCCATGGCTGGCGCGGTGCCCAGGTAGGGTAAGACACTCCCGCGCCCCCACCCAGGACAGAGGCCGGTCGATGGTAATCTGCCCCGTGGTGTAATTCACCGCAGTGACGAGCCCGTGACTGCGCCAATCTGAATAGGATCGCCCGGAATCATGCCGTAGCCATCTGTCCACCAGTGTGCATCGAAGACGGTCACCACCTGCCCACTGCCAGCGGCAGTCGTCGTCGTGAGCATGACTCCGCCGTCCAGGGCTGGAGAGTGGGCTGCAGCGCGAGATCGCGGGTAGCCAGGTTGGTAAATCCGGGATCAGCGAGCAGACCCTGCGCGTCTTGCCCACTGCCTGATTGGTACGAGGGAAAGGTGAGATAGGTCGTCCCTTTGTTCTGCCACGGGAATCAGGTTCAATGGAACCCCAGTACAGCGTGGCGTTAATGAGGGGATTGGCCACAGGATCGGTGGGTGCCCAGACATAGGCACGTTCACTGTGGCACTCACTACCGCCATATTATTCTTGACGACACTCTGTGCGGCCTAACCCCAGCGCAACACCGGCCCATTGGCTTTGGTTTTGACCCCGTACCTGATATGCGCCATGCGGAGAAACTCGTGAGAGGCCGTGAATGGTAGGATTCCCGGTATTGACGCCAGGGCCTGATCTCAAAGATGGCCGTCCCGCAGTTGACGCTGGTGTTATAGCGCAAGATGATTTGTGCAATCAGGAATTGATCTTCTTCGGTGGACATGGCAAAGCAGTACCCAGGGAATCCTCCACCCGGTTGCCCTCCACCACGATATCCTGGCAGCCATCGCAGTAGATCCCACGTCTGCGGCGCCAAAGCCAAATTGCATTGCTGCGGACGGTGTTCCGCCTGATAATGCCTCGTTGCGGCCAGGAATCCGCCGGGATAGGCAGGGTGGGGTGATTGTTGTCGATCCACCACTGCTGTGACTTGCCGGATCATGTCGATGCCGATAAACTGGCCGTCAATAATGAGGTTATCCTCGATAAGAAAGCCAACAACTTTCCTGCGGACGGTCATGCGAGCTTCCGTGCCTGCCGTTGGCAGGGTCGTATTAAAGCCCGTGGTCCAATGTTCAATGCGATTCCTGGCGATCACGATAGTGCGACATCGTGCCAAACTCAGGCCCATAAGTCTGGTTGGTCGTGAGCACATACTTGGCCGTAGGTCTGATGGCAGACAAGGCGCCCACATCGGCCCGGTTGTCATGCGAGGTAGTTATCACTCATTTCGATAAAACTGGAATTGCCAAAGATACCAATGCCGCCGCCACCGCCGCGTATTTCCAAGTTGCGAATTTTGAGGTAGGTAACGTGACGCCCATACACGGTGAACGCATTACCAAGCGTGGGGGTATATAAGGTCGTGGCACCCGTCGTATCGGTCGCGGCGTGGGGCCCACGGGTTTGGCACCCTGAATCGTCACGTATCCGGCGGCTGTGCCGCCAGGGGAACTGTTGAGGATCAACAGCGCCGCGCAAAGGTTCCAGCGCCCACTTGCACCGTGTCGCCTGGACCCGCACAGGCGAGAGCGACATTAATAGTGAGGACAGGCGTACCGGCTGCTGCTGCGCGATTGCAGCGAGCCGCCCCTGTACCAGCAGTATCATTTCCCGTCGTCGCCACAAAGTACGTGGCACTCCAGGAAGCCGAGGCCCAGAGAAGCGTGACGAAGACAACGAGGGACTGGCATCATCACAATTGTCCTACCTTAGCCTGCCAGTGACAATATTCACCGGACAAACAGGCCGCGACTCCACCCGCCGCCTGGATGTTCACACTGAGGTCACAGGGCGGGGTTGTGCAGGTTGCCCCCGCGCCCGAGAAGCTATGGACTATGGGTGTCCCATTCACCAGGCATGCCGTCCAGGTCGTCCCACAGGGACAGTCACTCGTCAGAATAGACGTGGCAGTGCCCCCGGTCAAGATCGGTTGAAGCATAAGCGAACCTGCATTGGTTTTACAGGTCACGGTGCGAATCTCCCAGTCCCGACCATACGAGTTAGGGCAGGCGCTCGGAGAATCGTCATCACTCGGCAAGGGAGAAGCGCTGACACTCATGGACCCTATGATGAGCGAACAAGGCCGGATTCTATCAGCCTCAACCCCCGAGTACTTCACGCCACCCCAGCGAGCCAGGGTGACGTCATAGCGAATGATCTGACTTTCTCTGGGAGCCAGACGCACATCGCTGGTAAACGCAAAACGCCCCGCTGCTGCCGAGGCCGTACTTTCACTCGCGAGAATGAGGGCATTCGTCAGGCCAACATTGGTCACGATTTTCAGCGCCCCAGGGGTACCCGTGGCCAGACCCGTGATGATCCGATCAGCGGTGCCACCGTCTAGACGTACAACCGTGGCAGTACTGAAGCCAGTCGGGGGCGTAATCATTGACATTGCCGGTCAGTTGTGGCGGTGTAATATCGCCTGGGAGCGCAAACGCCCCCGGTGCGTTCACCACCGTGGGATTGGGGTACGTCCCGCCGAGTGAGCCCCTGCAGGCCGCTGGGGGCACCGCCGCCCCCGGCAACCCCCGGAATGTCTGCCGCGACGAGGGCGCGAAACGTCGGCACTCCGGCGCTACCTGACGGAGGTCCGGCATAGACCATATTGGCTGCCTGTCCCGTCTTGAACCACGGCAAATATACCCGCTCCGATAATAGGGTTCGTGCCGCTGATGGTAAACTCCGGAGGCATCGTGAGGCCCACAGGAGGTCACCCGGACGCAAGCGTAGCCGGAAAGAACGGCTGCGGGATAATGAGGGACGTTACCCAGGCCCCCGGCCAGCGTAGCATCATCAAGGAGAAAACCAATGACGTGCAGCCCCCGGACGGAGGGGCGGAGTTGGTGCGTGACAGCGGCCTCCTACGATGGTCGAGGCGACAAGAAACTTCCCAGCCATGCCGCTCACCACAGTCGTATCCATGGTGCACTGGGCCGGACCTGCCAGTACAAGAATCGCCGTGCCGGTCGTCCCCTCCCCACCACTCACCAGGTACAGGGGAAGCGTCGTATCAGTGATTACCGCTGTTGTGACGCCCGCCGCCGTGATTTTAGCGAGGAGCCCGACGGTGGTCCCCGTCGGCGCATTCATATTGGGGAAAGTGGTCGAGCTGGCAAACCAGGTGGACTGTGCACCCACGAGAGCAGGGAGCAGTGCCAAGAAGCATCACCGAAATCAGCCATCTCCGCATATGTGCACCTACCTTCAAAAGATCGTACTCCGACTACGCGCCATGCCTACCACCCCTGGCACTGCCGTCAAAGGTATCCGGCGCAAGTAGCGCAGGCCATCCCCGCCGACTTTCGCGCTGGAGCAGGAGGAAGATCAGGGCTGCTGAGTCCCGATTCCACACAGCATCACGTCATCCACATTGCCTTGAAAATAGCCGGGTGAGGCCAGAAGCGGCGCGGAGCCGATAGTCACCTTCCCCAGCCCCAAACGAGGCGGGATTCGTGGCAATCGCGCCGCCGTAAAATACAGGACCCCATTCACGTAAATCGTACATTCCCAGCCCCCTGTGCCCCCGCTGCGCACCAAAGCCCACAATAATAGGAGGCGCCAGCAGTAATAATACTTCCTGTCGCCGCCACGGTGGCACCACCCCAGACAACCTTTGAATTGATTGGTGGTATCTTTCCAGGCCGTCAAGCCGTAAGGCTTTTTACAGATGTGGCGTCTCCACCGGCAATGATATACTCCCCTACGGCACTGGGGGAGCGAGACGCCACGGCATGACAAAAAACGTCATCTGACCGACGAGATTGAGGTCAGCCGGGCTTCCCAGGTCAATATAGTCATCCGTCCCGTCGAGACGCATTTCTCCCTCATGGCCCACCCTGCCAGTTTTGCCCCCAGCCTGAACCTCCCGTCATGCGTGGCGGCGTCGTGCCCATCCCCGTAATGGCACCTCGACGGCGCCTGGTGAGATCGTACCAGGTCGCTCCGGCACGGAAGCCGTCCACATTCCGCCACCAACCCACCAGGCCCTGCAGCTAAGGGATGGCCCCAGTGTACAGGGTCTGCCCAGTTGACCGTACCCTTGGTGACAGGCGGGGGCCTCAACCTGCAGTGCAGCGCCTCTCCATAGAGTTTTTCTTGAGCAGAGAAGTGCAGCCGGCCAAATAATATTTCTGCAAGTCTTTATAAAAAAACTCATTTCGTTGTAAGTAATCATATTTCATATTTCGCTAATAGAGATCCAGATATCATGCAATAAACAGATTTCATTTTATAACATAATAATCATAATGAAAGAGAGATATCAGGTATATAGTATGAGTCTTGATAAGATGATGAAACACTTTTCTACTATATAGCTCATACACATATCTTACACTTCTTCATCGGCAGAGAAATAATAATGGTAAATAAGATAATATATATGCTTGAACTAGGGATCATATATAAATATAATAATACTTATTATCCTTAAAGGCTTTGATCACACATCACTTATAGTAACACGCCTGAGTATGATCTGTAGGTGGAAATTCTGATAAAATAAACTAACTGATATCGTAGATGATAGTCGTCAGGTGGTGTTTGATCTGATCGTCACTTATTGGAAATGATAGTTTCATAACTTATCCACAAGCGCCCAAACATGAGGATGGAGCCCAGGTCTCTCCTTGTAGGAACAAGGCATAACACATCCTGAGGCCAGCCTTCACATCAGGTGCATGCTGAGTGCCAGCCACGCCAAATGGGATATAACCCACTTCATATGAGAAATGCTAACTTGAGATCAAATGTCTTGGGAAACTAGCTAAAATCAAATAAGGTAAGTGTTTTTCTTATTTGGTGGTGGGATATGTCGTAAGTGTAAAACAGCAATCTTATAATGAAGAATCCATGAAGAGATCTACACAGCATACTGATCCTGTATGCTCCTCCAGCCGCTGAAAGGAGAATTCACACTGCAAGAGTGAAATCAAAAGTAAAATGAAGCATCCTCATGTTAAAGCATGCTGGGAGGCAATGCCCTGAAGGATGGCAGACCTCCCAATCGTTATGAGTTTTATCTTCTATTCTTAAGAGCGTTTGTGGTAGAGGTAGCTATTAGTCTTCTTCCTCCTAGGAAAGAAACTGGTCAATATAATATTACTTGACTTCTGAATATGAAATGTGCAATAAAGGAGGTGATAGATGATAATGATAGCTTCTTAATGTCACAACTGAAGGTGCTGTTCATGAATATTGGTCTTCCTGAATCATTTTTGTGGAAGGTGGTAAAAGTGGTTGCTAAGTTTGTAATCAATGGGTAACATCAGAATACTGAAGAGTTTCTTCTTCTCTGATAATCGTGCCAGAAGAATGCCCGCAACGTGCCACTGGGATCCCTAAGTCAAATTTTTCCCATAATGCTTCTGGGAATGCAATATGGTGGTGGTGTGTTAATACTAAGATATATGGTCATTTATGAACCTGGTATCAGAAAATTTCTATATTTTAACTATTATCATCCCCATAATATAAAATGGAACATAGGAGGAGTTATATTTCACTTAACTTAACTTTTTTCCTAACAGTTGTCCTTAGAAGAATGAAAAAGATAAGAAATGTCAATAGAAGAGCTTAGATTTTTCCTATTATTCTCAATATGGAGTTTTAGAAAGTATAAGGATCGTGTGGTGACACTGAAGGATGAATCCCACATCTGCAGGCCCACTCCCGTTATCTTGCCGTAAGTAGAATCACCTTCCTGCACTGGAACTCTCCTGGGAATAATAACTATAAACTTTGCTTCTTAGGTGTGGTGTGCCTGAGTGTGCTCCTTCTGAGAGATGGTGGACACTCAACACTTGCATGGCTACATGCTTCTAACACATCTGGAAATAAAAAAAAACTTTCCAAAGGGTCATAAAAAGCTGGTGTGGCACTTGCAGTATAAGATATCTATGGGTAATACATAAAACTGGAGTATTTGACATACATCCTTTCTAACGTACTTCGTAAGCATAACACATACACAATATATCCGTGGAAGTTCTTCTCCCTTCTCCTATGCTGGCATAGAGGCTGTGGCAGGTAAGGCATATAATGCTATTTATACTATACATAGGGAAACTTTTATATTTGATAGAAACACATGTCTGGATAGTGCTCTTCTGGAGCTTGGTAGGTAATGCGGCAATATACTAGTTTAACATATGAACTTAATCCAGGCATTTATTGATCAGGCAGGCTACATCCCATACTGGAGCTATGAGAGAGAGAGTGTTACACATGGGATCAAAATGGTCCCCCATGGAATAGAGCAGAAATAAAAGGGTAAAATAGATATCTAAAAGACACAACTGATAGCAGGTCACATTAGGTAAGGCTCACATCTTCCAGGTGGACAAAAAAGCCCCCAATATAATGCTTCAGAGGAATGGCAACTGTCTTTCTCCATGGAGTGAGAGTATAGCTTTTCTTCAAGATATATACTATAAGGATACTTTTGTGGAAGAGAGATAAATAAATGATGCTCATTTTTTTCATATTTCAAACAGGTAATGGCAAATTGAGATATAAGATGAGATATGCCGCCAGGTGAGGCTAAGCACTGGAATGAGAAGGCTTCCTTCAGTCCGCGTGGTCCCCGGCTAATTCTCCAGAATTTCACCTTATTGTCAAAAAATCTACTCAAGCAACAATCAACGTGTCAGCGTTAGGCAGACAATGGTGTAACTGCGCGAATAGCCGCACATCGCTACAGTTATCAGCAGTGAGCCGCTGCTCATCGCCCAACGTAAAGACCAGGCCGCGCCGCTGGTTCGCCCCTGCTGGCGCAGACGGCTCCGCTCAGTGGCCCGTTACTGTCGGGCAGCGTCCAGACGCGATTCGCCGTCAAGGTGGGGGCGACGAGCACGCCCGAGAAGCCGCTTTGCGTCCCTGAAAACCGACATAGCTCACACCCTGGCCAGATGGCGAGCGCTTGTGTAGTAGGTCTGGTGCAGCGCCTTGTTCTGCGTCAGGAACGCGCTATCCACGTCGAGCGTACCCGCGACACCCTTAAATTGAATATCCCCAGCAAAGACCTGCGGCAGCAATGCCCCGTGCAAGCGTCGCCGACAGGAAGCCATCTGCCACACTCGTAATGCGTCCAAACGTATCAACACACTCATCGCCGTCGGAGTCACGGGTAGGTCCTCTGGGGTGACCCCACTCGGGGAGATGGGCCTGAGCCACTGCGTATTATGCGTCAGCACCATCTTGTTCGTGGTAGCCGAGCGCTGAAACGTAAACGGGTCATAGGTCTCGCCGCCAGTCGTTGTGGTGGGCAGTGGCGGGCCATTTTCCGCACTCCAGGCTGGTGCCCAGGTGAGGGCACGGGGACAGTGGATTTGAGGCGGATGCGCAACACAAAGCCATCCTCGGCGCTGCCTTCAGGATTGGCAAACAGGGTCGCTTGCTGCAAGGTCACTGGCCACGGCTAAAGTTGGTCGTGCTGAGGTCAATTATGAGTGGCGTCGTCGTGATTGGATAAAGAGGTAGCTTGGCGACAACTTCTTTATTCGTCAGCTTTGGACAGCCGTGGTCCCTACTGGCTCCCCTGCGGGGACAGGGCGTGTCGTCACGGCGGCGACGGCACCCACCACCGTCGCTCTGTGAGGACGCCGCCTGGAAGCGCACCAGAGGTTGACCGCCGCGGGGGATACACCGGTTCGGCGCACGGTCGGTGAGCAAATGGGCGCTCAGACTCGGCCTGTGCGGCGGGCCACACTGCAGTCCACCACCTCGGGTAACACTGCGGTGACAAACTCACCCGGCGGACAGGTACCACTACTCCCCACCACCAGAGCGTATTGGTTGCATGACCCCATTTTCCTCGAGTGTGAGCGACGCGCCGGAACCTACCACCATGTGTGCACTTATATTGGTGCCGTCCGGTAATGGCATTAAACGCACTCCCACCGCTTAATTGGGTGCTGTAGGTAAGATACGCCTGAAGGTCGGCAAGAAACGTGGGATTATTTCCGGCATGGGCGGTGGGGCTGTAGACTGTGCAATTGCACGCAGCGTAAACCAGACAAGGACCACACCACAGAGGGTAGCTATGGCAAGGATCAGTGCTTTTGGGTGTTTGCGCACCAGCTCACCTACGTGTCAGGGCATGTTTGCGAATCGTAGCATCACCTTAAGTTGGCCTTGATGAAGCGTCACCATGGCGCGGGGCGCGGTGCCATTTATGGCAGCGTAGAGTCCATTCTGGAAATAGAGTCGGCGGTGATACTTTTCAACCGTAAAGTTCGCAAAGTTTCCAGAGGTGGGCCAAGCGTGTCGCTGTACCCGCAGAGCGACAGGCTGGGCATCAAGATCATAGAGCGCCGCATGACAATCAATGTACCAGCACCGGGGATGAGGGCGTAGTCACGCAGACAGCCAGGACCGAGGGCGACAAAGCCTGACTCTCGTGATGTTGACCGTCTGGCCGTAGCGATACTGGAGGGGACCAATGCGTGTCGTGGATGAAATGAGCGCGTCGAAGGAGGTAGTGACCTTGCGTCGTCCCTGCATCTTGACCAATGACGCCGAGACGCGCCTGGGTAATGGCTCCCTGGGCCAGACCTGTGATGGTCGTGCCTGCCTGATACCCATCAAGATACGCAGCAAGGGTGCCCGCAGCGGCGTCAAATAGCACAGACCAGCTCAAGACGGTGCCAGGCGTTCAAGGTGAGACCCGCTGACCTCGTGGCGGCTCCCTGAGCAGCAGCAGAGTGTGGCGGTCTCGGCAAAGACGAGCTGATACGCTCCAGCGTTGTTCCACGACGCCAATCACGGCCTCATCAGTGCCGCCCGCAGACTGGAGCGCGAAAATCGTGAAGTAATCGCCAGGGGCCATGGTTAAGCTGGAGGTGGCCTGTACAATAGACGCGCACGGCGCGAGGAGAAGCGAGCGCAGCGTCAAAACCCGTATCTTCCTGCACATAGGCGTCGGCTATGCCCAACGAGAGGTCTACGTGGGCGCAATACGCTCCCTTGTAGGGTAAAGCTGCCGGGTAAAGCCCAAGCTGCTCAACAATACGCTTATAATGGTCATGCAGGACAGTTTGGACTGGGTATCAACCTCAGACGTGGCTTCGAGAAGGTCACCCGACTCGAAGCACATCTCATAGGGTAGAAAGTTGTATCGGCCATACTACTTCTTTCCCTTTTGGGCTTTTTTACCTTTCATCATACGGCTGTTCATGGCTTCTTCAGGATCGGAGCGGCGCTTTGGGAGTCGGGGGAGTCTTGGGCTTTGCCACGGTGTTAGTCCTTCTTTTGGGGAGACGTGCGCCTTGTTTACGCGCTTTCGAGAAAACCAATGGCAACCCTTCATCTTGCGTTTACGCTCTGGAGAGACATTGGCTCTGGTGACGGTCGAAGGTTCGTCCGTAAAGACTTCGCGCATCGCCGTTTCCAGCTTCTGCTTCGACGCTGATTTCTTTGCAGCCATTAGTTCCTCCGTCCACGTCCCACGCGATGTTCGGGCTCTGGTTCTTCCGTCTCCGGTTCGTCTGGTACAGGAGGAACAGGCTCAGGTTCTTCCGGTACAGGTGGTACAGGCGGTACAGGCGGCGGTTCTTCGGTTTCCGTCTCCGGTTCAGACGCTACGGGCATAAGCGGCCCCCGCTTTCTATCTTTCTTGCGGAGGGCAAGCTCCTCTTTAATGAGGGTTGCCGTGGCATCGTCCACACCAGGAGAGGCGGCGATGCGCCCAAGCTCAGGCGTGAAGTAGACATCAATGTTCAGCATAGCTTTGGTCCTTCTCCAGGGCTCACTGCGCTGTTCCTGCGCCCACACCCACCGCTGCGCTATACGCCCCTCCACCAAGATTCGTCCCAGCCGCAAACACCACTGGCGCCGTCCCAGTAAGCACACTGAGGTTATTGCGTCCAAAACGACCCTGTTGAGGTGGCAGTCAGGGTGATGGCAACAGCAGCAGCAGCAGTACGATTCTTGATGATGTTGGAGTCGATAAGGATATCAGTGGTGTCTGTGCCTACATTCTGCACACCACCAAAAGTCGTGGTGAACGCGCCAACAATGGTGTTGCCCTTAATAGTAATCTGGTCACCACCCACGATCCTGATAGCGGTCGCACAGCCCGCGTCCACCGTGCCCTCGAACTTACAGCCTTCGACACGCAGGCGATTTGCAGCGGCAGTGGTAAGGATGCCCAGGACGGCCTGGTTCGTGGCGTTCGCCAGGATGACACGATTGTTCACGAACTGAACAGCAATACGTAACTAACCCGCTACAAA